>Ga0102962_1000319_pt1 | contig 25337 bp, 24 predicted proteins | sample SalPonF2_C_D2_MG_FD_84519 | JGI IMG/M metagenome (GOLD analysis project Ga0102962, IMG submission 84519) | Salt pond soil microbial communities from South San Francisco under conditions of wetland restoration - Salt Pond MetaG SF2_C_D2_MG ...
AACAGAATCCCCAATCCATTCTTACGATGACCCGTTATGCCAAGCAGTTTTTTTCTTTGCTACTCAAAAAAAGTCATTCCAAAGATTTCAGCTGTTATACCAAAGTGCCGCTTCTCGTTTTAATAGGAAAAAAGGCTCATTAATATTTATTACACCTATTGACAGAATTGGTTGTTAAAAAATGATTTGACTCATGATTAAGTGGGGTTTTTCGGGCCCGGACAATAGCGCATTTCTCTTACAGGAAGCGACAAACTATCCCCACTACTACTTAAGCATCCCTTTCGTACCATTAATTTTAATTGATAAATAATAGAGTGTCGACTATGAGTAAGACCAGAACCCGTGCCCTGAAAATTGTTGTAGATACCAAATCTTTATCAGCTTCAGATCTCAAAGAAATGGAACAATGGGAGAATGAAGGAGGTCGCCCGGTATCTGACAATAAAATGTGGAAGAATATTGTCCCTCTCCATAAGGGAGAAATCTTTGAAGTCGTGGGCGAAGACTTGATTTACGAGGATGGAAAGCTTTATCTAATGGCTGAACTTGAAATTCTTGCTCTCCCCTGACAAGACAGCGGTTCATTTTTATTATAAAATGGCGTTTTTAAGATGAGGACCTTATCCCCGTACCTCATCCCACATAGTCTGAATATCTTTAGGTAGGGTGACATAAATATCATGAAGCTCACCCTCCGTTACGTGATGGTACAATACTTGCAAAACCGCCTGGAAAGCTTTTTTAGGATTGGATAATCTTGCCGGACTCACTTCCTCGATGCGTTTTAAAAACTCACCGGCGTTATATTTCAGGGGTTTATCCTTAAGATTATAACCCTCAAAGTATATACCTCTAATATGCAGCGGTAGCTGGGCCGACAATTGAAATACTTCCACCGGGGTCATTCGATCACGTAACGCATAAAACACACCTCTTAAAGCTGAATAAGCAACATCAAATCGGGTTTCATCTCCCAATAAAAACGCAACTTCATGAATCCAACGATATGTTTCCTCAATGTGCTTCTCAAGCCGCAATTGTTTTTGTGCTTCTTTGGCAGCAGACTTTGAAGAATCAGGCTCTTTTTCGAGTTTTTCATACCATTGGACAGATTTTTTTGTGTCTTTCATAACCAATGAATTTAATTTCTTTTTTATAATATCATTGTAATGAGTCTCATATTCATAGAGGGGACCATGACCAAAATGGTGAGTGAATCTATTACATTAAGAGAAGGATAATAGTTTTCTTCGCTTATCAAAGCATTTTGTAAGTGAGTCGACAACAGGGATGGGTCAATATGGAGAGAGGGCTTGGGCGCAAGTTTCCTCCCCAAAACGCCCAGAATCGACCAAGCATAAGCCCGCTATGTACGGAGGTAAAATTTAAAAATTCCGGTGCGAACGCATGTAACCTTTTTAAGGTACCGGTTTTTAACCAACGTCAGCGATCTCCCGCTTATTCGGTGCAGCAGTATCTGGGCACTGCCTAATCTCATTCCAAGAGGTGAAGCAATGAGAAATCCCCACTATAATCACAGGTTGGTTAGATCTTTCCTGTCAGGTTTCCCCGACTTAAGACCAAATCAGAGCAAATGGTAACAAAATAGAGACCCGTGGGGTATTCCAACGATATTACGTTGTATATTCAGCATTAATACGGACATATTCATACGACAAATCTGATCCCCATCCAACAGATTCAGCCGTGCCCTCATTCAGATCCAGAATTACCGTAATGTTAGATGCCTGCATTTCCTTCTTAACATCAGAACGGCTTTCTTTAACCGGTTGACCATCCTTTAAGATCTGCACACTATGTTCTTCGTCTGAACCGATATACAGATCCACTTTCCCGGGATCAAATTCAACACCTGCGCGACCGGCCGCCCCCATAATTCGTCCCCAGTTGGGATCGGTACCAAAAACTGCAGTTTTTACAAGGCTTGAGTCTGATACGGTACGAATGATCTTACGAGCATCTTCTTCGCTTTTAGCATTCTTGACGCGATACTCGACCAGCTTGGTTGCTCCTTCCCCATCCGAAACAATGAGCTTCGCCAAATGTCGACACAGCTTTTCCAAATTCGCATAAAAACGCTCATAGTTTTCATCCTTCTCGGTAATAGGATCATTGCCAGCCATGCCATTACACATCACCGCTACCATATCATTTGTAGAAGTATCGCCATCAATGGTAATCATATTGAATGTTTTATCTACAACCTCCCGCAGGGCCTCATCCAGCAAATCCGAATCAATCGCTAAATCACAGGTAATAAAACCAAGCATCGTCCCCATATTAGGATGGATCATCCCTGATCCTTTGGCAATGCCGGCCATATTAATCTTAGTGTCCCCAATCTCAAAGTCTGTAAATCCCTCTTTGGCAAAGGTATCGGTTGTAAGGATAGCATTAGCCGTCAGTGATCCGGCAATCTCACGGTCAGAAAGTTTTTTTGCACTTTCTTCGATCCCCTCCAACACCTTGTCTGTTGGGAAAGGCTCTCCAATCAGGCCCGTGGAGGCAACCAGCACGTATTCCATGGGAATGTCGAGCAACTCAGCGGTCTTCTCAGCCATAGCCACAGCGCCTTTCCATCCCTCATCACCGGTACAGGCGTTGGCATTGCCCGAATTCACTACAATAGCCTGGGCTTTCCCATTTTTGATATGTTTCCTGCTTAGCTTCACCGGCTCAGCGCATACCACATTCTGGGTGAAAACAGCAGCTGCAGAGGCTGGTTCTTCGGAATAAATCAGGGCTAAATCTCGCCGTTTCGATTTAATGCCCATATGGCATCCCCAACATTTGTATCCTCGAACGTGAGTAATATTATTAAGCATCAGAAATAAGTAGGTTTAAATTGAGTTAATTTAAGAAAAAAAATTTTACGATTATTAAAATATCAGTATATCCTGGAAACAGGTCTAAATGATATACAGATCGGTTTTTGGGATAATATCATGGACTTAACGGTGATATTTCCAATCCGGAACGTTCAATAAATCCGAACATCAGATTCATATTCTGAACAGCTTGGCCTGCTGCTCCTTTCACCAAATTGTCAATGGTTGATACCGTCACTATTTGGTTTGTTCGTTCATCATAAGCCACATGGATATCACAATAATTGGAGCCGCGTACGTGCTTAACCTGGGGCGGATGATCCACAACACGAATAAAATATTCCTTTTCATAAAAACTATAGTACCAATCCGCCAAAAAATCCTGATCAATACCTCGTTTAGGGGTAGAATAAGTGGTCGTCAATATTCCGCGGTCGATAGGAAGCAGATGAGGCGTAAACAGTACTTCGGTGTCTTTACCGGTATAATCAGTTAACGTCTGCTGTATCTCCGGTGTATGGCGATGGCCAAGTAATCCGTAAGCAGTAAAATTACCAAAAACTTCCGGAAAATGAGTTCGCTGATTAGCTGTAGCTCCCGCACCTGTTACCCCCGACTTGGAATCTACAACAATCTTATTCGGCTCTATCACTTCATTTTTCAAAAGAGGGGCTAGTGCCAGGATTGCTGAGGTCGGATAACAGCCCGGATTCGCAACCAAATGCGCATTACGAATTTGATCACGGAATAGCTCCGGAAGCCCGAAAACGGCATCGTCTATGGCTTCAGGAGCGGAGTGTTCTTTCTTATACCACTGCTGATACTGTTCAGCAGAATTCAATCGAAAATCGCCCGATAGATCAATTACACGGAACCGGTCCCGATCCCAGTTTTTGATAAAATTCATAGAGACGCCGTGTGGCAAAGCAAGAAATACCAGATCCAGCTCGTAATTTTCCAGATTCTCAAGCGGCTCTAATTCCATGTCGAACCGGCTGGCAAAAAAAGGATTGATTTCAGAGAATGTTTTACCAGCCTTACTTTCTGACGTTATCACTTCTATCTTAACATCGGGATGATCCAACAGCAATCGAACTAGTTCTGATCCGGTATATCCCGTGGCTCCTACAATTCCGATTTTATGCTTTGGCATGGGCTTCTACTTCTTTTAGAGATTCAACAAATACGTCAATAATGGTATCAATTTGATCTTCAGTAATAATGAGTGGTGGTACAAAACGCATCACATTGCCAGAGGCACAATTTGATAACACGCCCCGTTTCATCATTTCAGTGACGACGTCTCCACCTTCGAATTTAAGCTCGGCTCCAATCATTAACCCGATGCCACGCACTTCGGTAATGGCATCCTGCTCTTCGGCCACCTCTTGCAGACGATCCTTAAAATAAGCTCCTTTCTCCGCCGCTTGTTTAGCAATATTTTCTTCCTTCATCACCGAGAGTGTAGCACAAGCTGCGGCACAAGCCAGGGGATTTCCTCCATAGGTCGTACCGTGTTCACCGTGCGCAATAGCATTCGCAATTTTGTCTTTAGCAACGACTGCACCGATTGGAAAACCATTGCCCAGTGCCTTGGCAGATGTCAGTATATCAGGTTTTATACCATAATGTTGATAAGCGTACATCTGACCGGTTCTCCCCATTCCACACTGGATCTCATCAAGAATCATTACAATATTATGGTGATCACATAACTGCCGAACATGCTTTAAGTAATCCGCATCGACGGGTTTGACTCCCCCCTCTCCCTGTACCGGTTCCAGAATAATCGCAACCGTTTCATCGCTCACCTTGTTGCTCAAAGCCTCTTTATTATTAGCAGGCACTTGTTCAAAGCCCCCGGGCATCGGCTCGAATCCTTTCTGATATTTCTTTTTCCCCATTGCAATTGTTCCCAGGGTGCGCCCGTGGAAACAATTTTTCATAGAGATAATGTTACCGGTCTTATTTTTGGTAGATCCGTATTTCCTGGCCAGTTTAATGGCTCCTTCCACAGATTCAGCACCACTGTTACAGAAAAAAGCTTTATCAAGACCCGATACTTCAGTCAGTCTCTTTGCAAGTTCACTTTGAGGTTCACTATAATAAAAGTTGGAAATGTGCATCAGTTTGCCAGCCTGCTCACGCACCGCTTCAACAACTTTCGGATGGCTGTGTCCCAAACTGTTTACCGCAATTCCGGCCAAGGCATCCAAATATTGATTCCCTTCACTATCCGTAACAAATACGCCTTTCCCCTCTGTAAGAGTAATGGGATAACGTCCATAGAGATCTACATGATATTGATGTGCGAGTTCTTGTGCAGTATCAGGCATAGGTTTCTTTTAAATTACAATTAAAATTTGATCTATTGTCATGCGTTATTTCCAATAATGCGGCTTCCAATACTTTCATCCGTAAGTAAAGTTCGTAAGATATTATACGATTTCACACCGTTGATAATATGCACTGAACTCACTCCTTCTTCAAGGGCAATAATACAAGATTCTACTTTGGGGATCATACCGCCCTGTATAAAATGACCAATTTCAGACTGGGCCTCTTGGATGGTGATCTGTTCGATGAGAGTAGATGCATCTTCGGAATCCACCTGCAAGCCTTCCACATTGGTCAATACAATGTATCGGGCGGCCCCTAAAGCGCCAGCCATATGTCCGGCAAACATGTCTGCATTAACATTGTAGGTATTTCCATTATTACTTCCGGCAACGGGTGAAATGACCGGTATATAGTCATTGTTAACAAGAAGCAGCACCAGAGAAGGATCGATACGATCAATATCTCCGACATGTCCGAGATCAACCTCCTTCTTTTGGCCATCCAGCTTTACTTCATGGGTACGCTTTTGAGCTGTGGCAATATTTCCATCCTTACCCGACAATCCGACCGCTTTGTAGCCAGCTTGATCAATCAGACTTACAAGCTCTGAGTTCACACTGCCGTTGAGTGCCATCTCTACATAATTCATCGTTTCTGTGTCCGTCTTTCGATGTCCGTCCACGAATGTAGATTCAATATCTACTTCATCAAGTAACTTTTGGATCACCGGACCACCCCCATGCACGATGATTGGATTAATCCCCCTATTTTTGAGGGTTACCACATCATCAATGATACTTCGCTTGACCTTTTCATTTATCATGGCGTTACCACCACATTTTATGAGTACGGCATTTCCCGACAGTTGGCTTAATCTTTCCGGATCAATATCTACAGCTGAATCCAGACTAATAGTGCTAAAGTTCGTTTTTTCGTTAATTTGTGCGTATATAAACTAAAATTAAGATTGATTCATTTCGAAAAAAATGTAAAAAACGTTCGCAGGCAAATTTAATTGGGGATTTTTTAAAATTTAAACAGATATCAGCCTGCAAATCACACAAATTTCTAAAAATAAAAATGAAATCCCTCCTTGAGGAGGGTGGCCCGCAAGTGAATGGAATTGCGGGACGGGAGGAACTATTTGGTGCCACTTAATAAAACCTGTTGTAAAAAATCTAAGTTTGAATATTTCAGATAGTTCATAATCTTGTAAATGATATCGGATTCTCAAAAGAGCAACAGTGGTCAATCCTACAAATAATAATTTATGTTCGAACAATACAAAATAAACGTTACCTATAAAACACGTCAGCGTCAGATTCTAAATGCTCTGCTTGCGTTAGCCACAGGATTGTTAACTCTTATCTATCCCAATTTTCTCTACCTCATAGCAGGAGGATACCTCATTGCCCTGGGACTTCTATTTATTTCGTTTAAAATACCACCAGCTTTCTCGGGCATCCCTGTCGTTGCTGGAATACTTATTTTTATTTTTCCGGAGTTAATCCCCATCACTTTCGCCGCCTTCCTGGCATTCTTCGGATTTATCCTCCTATTTGCATTCCAGTTTTCAATATTTGGCATCCTAACCTTAATTATAGCACTACTCATCATCTCCAATCCCGCTTCAGTAGCTTACTTTATCGCTTCATTTATGCTTTTGTATGCTATTTCGAACCTCATTAAATTTTATCAGAATTGGCAAAATAGAGACGACCAAGGCGGGGGGCCTACTGTCAGTATCCAATAGAAGATTATTATCCTGATAACGATTAAATTAATTAGAGTTAACCTTTTATTACAAGGATAATTAAGCTATCTCAAACAGCTATAACAATACTTTGTGTACCCATAAGAAAAAGGCTTTCAACTTTTACACTCCCAACGTGACGTTTTTTAGAAGATCTTGCAAAAATATCGACTTAACTTAAATTTTCCTTTCCTATGAAATCCAGAGATGAATCAATTGCATTATTACATAAGTATATCGAAAACAAAAATCTGCGCTTTCACTGCCGGATGGTCGCTGCGACTATGGAAGGATATGCTGATACCCTGGCAAAAACCAATAATGAAATTAAAAAACGGTGGGCCACAGGCTTACTGCACGATTTGGACTGGGAAAAATATCCTGATGAGCACCCAGTCAAAGCGGTAGAAGAAATCTTACCCGAAGCCGGCTATCCGGACGACCTGGTTCAAGCTGTTAAAGCTCATGCTCCTGAACGAACCGGTAAAGAACCGCAGACCGAAATCGAGCGTTATCTCTTTGCCTGTGACGAGCTTTCCGGATTTATGAACGCCGTCTCCCTGGTACGGCCCAATGGGTTTTCTGATATGAGAGTAAAATCAGTCACTAAAAAGCTAAAAGACAAAAGTTTTGCTGCCGATGTGCCCCGGGAAGATATCCGTAAAGGTGCAGAGCTCATAAACACCGATCTTAAAGATCACATTGCGTTTCTAATTGAAATATTTAAAAAAGCACGTTGACTGTTCTGAGCTTTCTTCGTTACCAGCTATCACCTAAAATTATCAAGACATATCTTTACCAAAATTTAAAGATATGCAGACTAATTTCTTCTCGGCTGTACGACATTCGGATCCGGAGCTTCATCCCCCCAGGCAGTGACAATTAAATACCCTCCCTGAACCTGGGCGAGTACAATGGGATCGTAATGTCGAAACAAGGTATCTTTAATACTTTCAGCTAGCTCCTCGTCACTATTTTCTTCTTTCAAGACATTTCCTTCCAAAACCCCTCCTCGGGTGTCGAAGCTGTCTATATCCGCAGCAACATAAAAATAAGAATTCTTCATCGGCGTCATCAGATTCTTTATCTGGTAATCGGAAAGTGCCGTATCCCGTTCTAAGCTTTCTTTCACATGGTCGATCATTTCTTTCTCTTGACGTAAGGCAAGCTCTGTAATCATAGCTCTTATAAGCGAAACCTTGACATCATCTATCTCACTGCGGGTGCGAACAAACCTGTATCGGTGTATGCCCTGCTTCAATTGAATCAACGCATCATACAAATTCTCCGTACTCATCTCCCTCGGATGAACTGTTCCTTGATCTTTTGTTTTAAACATAGCAGATCGGTACCCTGCGTCTTCTACCTCTAAGTAAGTTTCATCCAGAATCTTAAAGTTAATGATATCTTCTTGATTCTGATCCGGAATATCGCCGATATATCGGTCAGCCTTCCCGACCACAAGCCCATATTTTTCACAAATACTCTTTAATTTCTTTTCAGTGAGAAATTTGTATTGCGGAGCAATTTTATCGTAACGACATTTCAAATTGAGTAGAGATTCCGCTTCTTCCAGATGTTCCCTGCTCATCTGTCTAACCGGTTTGGACTGTTCGAATCCCAAACGGGCCAATTTGATAGCACGTTCTTTTTTATCTTTGTCTGCTGCATTTTCTAACCTTCTTTGAGCCTCATCCAAGAGTTCCTTTTCTGCGGTTGTAAAGGAAGAATGGATTTCCTTCACTATAGAATTATTATCGATCATGGCCTTCCCTCTCTTTTTTATCGTTTAGTGCCCTATCCACCTAAATGACCTGACCTCAATTGCATTTTTTAAGGTTGGTTGCCCTTAATAATCAGGTAATATGCTATAAGAAAATAACTTCCTGCAAGTTTAACAAAAACAATATTTAAAATGGTTCCCGGAAATTGAATATATATTGTATTTTCTTTCTTTTTTTGGTCTACTCCGATGATTTTCGGGGGGATCGGTAAAGAGGGATTTTTCAGAACTGTTTTTCCAAGAGAATTGTGTATGAATAGTCGAAATTAACACAACAAAAATAAAAATATAAAAGCCCTGCGAGTCTATAACATATAAACTCACAAGGCTTTATAAAGTACCCGAGGCCGGACTCGAACCGGCACGGGGGGTTAGCCTCCCATTGGATTTTAAGTCCAACGCGTCTACCAATTCCGCCACTCGGGCATGGATCAACTTCCATTTTCGAGAGTCCAAATATAAGGCATTACAAATTACTTCTGCAATGTAGTTTTATAGTTTTTATCAGATTAGATATTAACTCCTAAAATCGTCCATCAAACAAACGAGGAATAAAACCATTCCCTTTGTAATTATTATTACTTCAATGTCGAGCTAAAAAAAAGAATTTATTACAAATTGGACATTTAAAATATCAGATTTTACTCCTTTATCTTACAAACTTGTAAGTCAAAACATTACAAAACAACGCGCAATATCATCAAGAATTTCTTGTATAAATCACATAACCTAAGTCAATGAATATTATCTTAGGTTTTTGTTGGATCTGAAGGGCTAGAACAAAATAAAATAGATTTTTCAAATTTAAGAATCTATTATAAATGATCAGCGGACCTAATTTTGGGTATCAAAGAGGACAAATTATTGGTCAATTTCGAGTTTTTTTCAATAGCTTTGATAAATCCTACACATTTTCCGGCAAATCAACAATCGAAGAAGGGTATGAAATCAAAGATTAAGGATGTTAATACTAAAATACGCAAGTATCAAAAAACCGGAACCTACAAAGGGTTCCACCTTAAAGGAGAGGAAAGACATTATAAACTATCAGGTATAACGCATCTCACATTCACTAATGGAGAAAAAGAACTATTCGCTTCAGGTATTTTTAGTGAAGAAGCCTATCAGAAAATGTTCGACATTATTGATAGGTACACAAAAAATAGTTAGCTCAATCTCTTTTTGACAAACAAACGGCGCATCCTATCCTTTTGGGACTTATAAACCTATTGGGATAGCCTTTTCTATTATTTAATGACTTGGAGTTTTTGATATCCTTGACTTTTCCTGTAAACATCTCTAATGCTTGGCGAATCTGTTTGTGGTGCTTTTTAAAAGCGTCTTTTTCTCTTTGGGTAATTCTCTCTAATTCTTCCATAAAACCATTTTGCTATCAAGTGACAAATATTGAAAAAAGCTGGGACACAATTACGTCCCAGCCTTCCTCATCTCTCTTCATAAATAAGTGATGTGTTTTTAACCGGATTAATCTGATTTTGTTCTCAAAAAGCCAAGATTAATTGTTTGGATTATCAAAAGATATGCCTAAAAAATTATCTCAGGATTATCTCAACATCAACAGAACATTACCATAGCGCTGGTTTATATAAAAGTATGGTCGGCGATGTCTTCCGATAGCGGCAGCCCCCAACTTGGAATTTTGCCTCCCAGTGTATAATACATAGCTTTGAATCCCATCTTTAACAGATGTGGAGTATAGCCCATCTTTAAAATACTTGTCTCCCCTCCCCACCACTCATTGGTATGCATATAAAAGCCTTTATATCCTCCCATGTCTCCCATGCAAATCAATTCAAATTTGAGCGGTTCAATAGATTCCTTTGGATGATACCCTCCGACCTCTTCACCAAGTGTTTTGGCCAATACTTCAGCTTCGAGATGGCCGAGCGAACCCAACTTAGGTACTGTTATTGAAGCCGCGTCTCCTACAGCAAAAACTTCCGGATAATCAGGATTCCTCATATGCAGATCGGTAACAATAAAGCCCTGATCATCGGCGATAGGCAGATCTTTAAGAAAATCGTGGGCTTTCCAGTTGGGAAAAATAATCTTTAGTTCAGCCTCCAGGCTACCCCCATCCATGAACTCAATACCATCTTCATAAATACGTTTTATGCCCCGTGTATTAGCTTTGTATCCGAATCCCATTTGTTGAACCATGGGCAACAGCTGATCAAGAATTCGTTTTCCCGCATCCTCAGCTATAACAGCAGCCGGCGTAAACATTGTAATCTTCTCGGCTCCCCCAAACCCTCTTTCTTCCAACCAATCTGCCATCGAAAAGGACACTTCAACCGGCGGACCTTCACAAGCGGCTTCTGCAATAGGTACTGCAGGCAGCTTATCACTTTTACCCTGTACAAATAAGTCTGATCCGATCACTATCGGACCGCCCTTATATCCTCCCTCATGCAAGTATCTGCGAATCTTGTCACCATAATAAGTATCCGTAAATGTGTGCCCGTATTTTCCGAACCCCTCAATTTCATCAAATGCAAGGTTATTGCCTAAGGCGATAACCAAATAATCGTATGATATCTCTTCAATAGCCGAACCCGAACGCTCCACTGGCTTAAAACTTACGGTTCTTTGTTCAACATCTATCCCAAGCACATCGCCCTGGATAAAATCAATATTATCACGCTCCAGGAATTTGATGAAAGGCAAATGCAACTCCACTTCGGGATTGTTATTATTCCAAACCTCAATCGGAATATTCGGAATAAAAGTCAAATAGGGCTTTCGATCGATGCAAGTCATTCGGACATTTTCACCGGCATATTGCCTTATCAACCGAGAAGTCGTTAATCCTGCAAAATTCGTCCCTAAAATAAGGATATGCGGCGGTGCAGTCATAAGAAGTTACTCTCTTTTTTTATTAGAAATATATATTCATAATAATTTTAATTGGATCGTTTTGATATAGAAAAGGCGATGTTCGTGGTGTAGTCTAAGGCCTTACAGTATAGTTGATAACTTACAACCGGTAAGGAGTCTCAAAATCCATCGCAACATCGAACAGAATTAACTCACTTTCTTCTTCGGCTGTTATCACCAATTCATCCCATCCAGTAAGTCCCGCACCGTCCCCTTGGTTAAGCTCCTGATTACCGTTAATCACTACAGATCCGTGCACAATTTGAATCCACGCTCCACGTACCTCATCCAACCTGTGGACAAATTGATCCCCATCCTCCAAAATACCGGCATAAATATATGCATCCTGATGAATGCGCATCGACCCATTACGGCCGTCAGGAGATACATACATTCTCAAGGTTCCCCTTTGTTCTTCTCCTTTGAACCGGAGCTCCTGATATGAGGGTTCCAAACTGGCTTGATTGGGTAAAATCCATATCTGGATATTATGCTCAACTTCATCATGCTCATTCATTTCACTATGCACAATTCCTTTCCCTGCAGTTATACGCTGCATTTCCCCGGATCGGATTTCGCTCTTATTTGCCATGCTGTCTTCATGCGTTAAAACTCCACTGGAGACATACGTCAAAATTTCCATGTCGCGATGCGGATGGGTATCAAATCCCTCATGTGGCTGAATATGGTTTTCCACAATTACCCGAAGCGGTCCAAAATGAACCCAATCGGGATCTGTATATCCCGCAAAAGAAAATGTCATCCAGTTATCAGTCCAGCCGAAATCTTCAAAACCACGTTCTTCGCTTCGTCGTATAGTAATTGAGCTCTGCATAATTTATTATATCCCTGTTTTCAATAAAAAATAGTTTTACATTTAGAATCTTTGATTCTATTCCGATAATAAGTGTTCACAACATCTTATATTCTTCACATCTGTAAAAGCAACAAAAATACCCTGGATATAATTGGAACACTTTACCTAAATATCGAAAATTTCGTTTCAGAGATACTAATTATTAGTTCCAAATACTTTTTCAGTTTCATCAATATCTTCTATGAATTATCGATCTGATCAAGATCAATCCCAAAAAGACAGTCCATTTATAAATCTAGCTGATAAAAATATACAGAAAGAGCTGCATAACTTTACCAACTTGGTTAACAATGCGTGTGGAACCTCTGCAGCAATTATAACCCTCCTTAAAGGGGATAAGCAAGTTGTGAAATCGAGCGTTGGGTTGAATCTCTCGCGTATATCTACCGAGTTAAATTTCTTGGAATCCGCACTTGGTAATAATGGCATTACAGTTTTAGAAAATTTGCAATGTGACGACCGTTTTGCCGGAAGCACTTTTTTGGATAAACACCCTAAAATAAAATACTATGCAGCTTGCCCCATTAAAGATCCGGATGGAACTAATGCTGGAATAATTTGCGTACTTGGTGAAAAACCAAACTCTCTGACTGACAAACAAAAGCAGAACCTATTTTTACTTGCCCAGGAAGCTTCCGAGAAACTGGCGTCGTTACGTTTAAAAGCGGATGAGAAACCCGAAGGACCTCTTCCCTTATTAAAGAACCCTCAGTCTGAGATCAACACTATCTTAAATTCTGCATCTGATTCAATCGTTATCCTAGATCAAAAAGGTACCATCATCCAATTTAATTCTGCCGCTGAGAAGGTTTTCCAGTATTCAAAAAAAGAAATCATTGGCAGAATGCTGGGTAATACGATATTACCCGACAAAGAATATGGCAAATATCATCAGGGCATTTATCGTTACTACGAAAGTGGAAACTCTTATATCACCGGTAAACTTCTTGAATTATCAGCACAAAAAAAGGACGGGACGGAATTTCCAGTTGAACTGATCATCAATCGCATTCAGAATACTCATCCGCCACAATTTATCGGTATCCTGCGAGATATCTCCGAACGTCGGGATGCTCAACTCCGACTAAAACATACGCTCACCACCTTAAACATAGGACAACAGTTAGCGAATTTGGGAAGCTGGAGATGGAAACCCAAAAGTAATAAGGTTGAGTGGTCGGAAAGAGTATATGATATCTACGAGATTGATATTGTTAAAAAGCCATCTATAAATCTTTTTGTTAGCCGTGTTCATCCTGATGACAAAAAAATGGTTCAAAAGGAAATAGAAAAAGTTTTGGAAATAGGTGAATTCCATAATTTTGAACATCGACTAAAAATACCGGGAAAGGATATCCGGTGGGTACGACACTCAGGCAAAATTACTTTTGATGCGGAAGGAAATCCGGAAGAAATAAATGGAGCCGTACAGGATATCACAACTCAAAAAAGGACGCAGATTAAACTCGAACGGGAAAAGAAACTGGGAGATAAAATTATTAATAGCTTGCCAGTCTCCTTTTTTATGTTCGACAGGGAGGGCAACGCAATCCGATGGAATGATGAATTTCGATCAACTACGGGATATAATGAGCAACAGATTGCTTACATGAACCCGACCGATTATTTTGCTGATGAAGAACAAGATACCTTAAGAGATAGCATAAATAACGTATTTCAAACGGGCGAAGCGGTCATAGAAGCCAACATAAAGAACAGTAATGGTGATTTATTTCCTCATATTTTAAGCGCCACACGTTTTGAGAGTAAGGGAGAATATTATATGATTGGCGCCGGCCAGAATATTGCTGAACTAAAAAAATACCAGCTAAAACTCCAACAATCGCTTAACGAAAAGGAAATACTGCTCTCAGAAATTCACCACCGGGTAAAAAATAATCTGGCTATTATCTCAAGTCTGCTGCATATGGAAACTTTCGAGGCCGAACACACACGATCGCGCGAAGCGCTACAAAGCAGCCAGATGCGTATCCATTCTATGGCGATGGTGCACGAAATGTTATATCAGGCAGGTAATTTCAACAATGTCCCCTTTGATAATTTTATGAAGAAAATCACCAAATCAATAAAAGGTGTATATCAAAAGGAAAAACAAGATATAACTTTCGATACTCAGGCCGACAATATAAAACTCAATGTTAACCAAGCGATTCCCTTTGGGTTAATTATTAATGAGTTGTTGACTAATTCTTATAAGCACGCATTTGTTGGAACTGACCGAGGTTCTATTAAGATGAAACTTAGGAAATCAGGTAAAACGATTTCACTCAAAGTCACAGATAACGGATGTGGCTTACCGGAAGACTTCTCTCTTGAAACCAGCACTACAATCGGTTTCACATTGATAAAAATACTCTGTCAACAGCTAGATGCCAGCATCAATATCGAATCTAAACCGGGAACAAAGGTGTCACTAAGTTTCCTCAAAAGAGATGATAAAGGATCCAGTAGTTCAATTACCATGGACTAAAAAAACTTTCCTACTCTCTGAATACCTGCAGGAATAGAATTATTAATTACGATAATTTTTAATGCTAAACACAAATAATGATGTTAAAGAACCCGTAGAAACAGGGAGAGTGGGTAAAGAATACCATATTTAATTAAGCCAAGATAATAGATTGTCTTATACATCGTTTTTGCTATTTTAAACACGTCATCGATAAAATGATAAAAAGTTTATGAGTAAAGAACAGAAGAAGGTCATCATTGTTGAGGACGATTTAATTCTCAATCTTTTATATGAAAGTTACCTGGAACGACTTGGCTTTGAAACCGAAGGGGAGCTCGTTTACGGCAAAACAGCTATTGAAACAGCGGAAAAGATCAATCCTGATTTAATTATTATGGATATCTCGCTGGAAGGAGAAATTGATGGAATAGAAGCTATGCTGGAAATCCGAAAATTTTCGGAAGTACCTGTTATCTATATTACAGGAAATTCCGATCCCTACCATGTTGAAAGGGCCGAAAAAACCAACTATCTCGATTATCTTACTAAGCCGATAGAATTTGATGATTTAAAAAAATCCGTTGGCAAACACTTCTCCGTTGAGTCTTAGATTTCTGATTGTCTAATTATCATCTCTAAGTGTTAACACGGCACTTTGTTACGAATATTGTGAAAAGAGCAGGTGAACCGATCGGCATTTAGAACGTTTCTTTGGGATTAATTGCTTTCTCAAGATGCGATCGTAAACAGTATCCTCATTGAGAATAACAGCATCCCAAGCCAACATAAACCGCTTGCGTACAAGGCTTTTATGAGGAGTTAAAAGGGACGCTTTCAAAGTGTTCTTTTTAACTCTTTTATAGCCTTCACATATTAAATTGAGTACATTTCATCTATAAATTTATAAACTTTTAAAATTTCTTACTTTTAGTGCCCATAATTTGGTGACCTAGGTTAATCAGAAACTATGAAGCGTTACGGATCAATTCGTTGGATATTACTGACGGCCGGTGTTATTGCCATCCTCGGCCTTACAGGGATGAATGTATATTCCCTTTATGCACTCCGTAAGAATACGCTCCAATCTGATCGCGAGAACAAGAAACTCCAGATTTCGGAATTTACCGATAAAATTAGATATCGTTTTTTTGAAAAATTATTTGGTCTGGGATCTTCTGATATCAAACGGCTGGAAAAAAGATTCGAGGAGAATGGGCAATTCACAAGACAAATAACCAAACTACTTGACAAAGCTGCCACCGACTCCATTTATAGTGGCATTTATTTTATACCATCAGGTTCAAATGTCTGTCATGACCATGATCCAATGCTCAAATACAATAACACTGACCATCGTTTTCACCGTGTAGGAAAGTATGGGAATGTGATCTGCGATGGTATGGGCATTGCTCGAACTCAAATGAAAAGCCTGATCGGCCAATATAACTATAACAACAAAATCATTTTTGATAGCCATCGCAGTATTACCATTGTGCTGGTCACCCCTTCCAACCACTCCATCTTTGGATATTTGACCATGCCTATCAATCAGAATTACCTGAGAAATCAATACCTACCCAAAAAGCTGACTGAAAAGTTTGGCAATCCTCAAAAATCAGGGATGAATGTATGGCTTCGTGATTGGACAACCAACCAGATTATTGCAAGCAGCGACACGAATGCCACTTACGACCGGCAAAAGATACAGTATGAACAAAATTTTCCCGATTTTTTTGACTACTGGAAATTGGAAGTATCATTTACCGATACACCTACGGTGGCTGCCTCAAATGCATCTTTTTTCAAAAATTTGGTCGTCTTGGGAGCTGCAGTAATTCTGCTGCTCGGAGCATTGGTATTTATGTTTATTTCTGCTCAAAAAGAACGGGCATTGGCTGAGCGTCAAGCCGGATTTCTTGCTAATGTTACCCATGAATTAAAAACTCCGCTTGCGGTTATGCAGGCAGCCGGAGAAAATTTGGCTGATGGGCGGGTCAAGGATGAGAACAGACTTAAAAATTACGGTAATCATATATTTAATGAAGCCGTGAGACTCCGTAAAATGATTGAAAAATTGCTGGATGTCGCCAAAGCCGATGCCGGGCAGTCTCTCATCGAACCCCAACCGGTAGCTATTGAAGAATTGATTGATTCTTACCTGGAAGAACATCAGAGATATATTGAAAACAAAGGATTCGAAATTGATCTTTCTATTGAAGATAATCTTCCAATGGTAATGCTTGATACTGACAGTTTCGAAACAATACTTTCGAATCTTATAGAAAATGCGATTAAATACACAAAAGAGGAAAAATATTTGGGGATCGCCCTACACCGGAATGGCAAATATGTTAAATTACAGATCACCGATCACGGTGTAGGTATGGATAAAAAAGATATTTCACATATTTTTGATAAGTTCTACCGTTCTGAAGACACTTTAACCGCAAAAACCAAAGGACACGGTCTGGGCTTATCCATAGTTAAAAATTTAGTCGAATTAAACGGTGGAACTATAAATGTAAATAGTGAACCCGGAGAAGGTTCAGTATTTTTTGTTACTTTTCCAATTTTGGTTGATGCTCCCAAATCATCCGAAGATATTTCGTCCACCTCTGAAATAAACATTCAGTCATTAAAAGAAGAATCTGCTAAGAATGTCAACTGATACCAAAAAGATAGTAATTGTTGAAGATGAGCCGAGTCTCGTCTTCACCCTGCAAGATACACTTGAAAACGAAGGATATGATGTATATGTAGCCGAAGAAGGCGATACAGCAATTGATATCGTTAAGAAGGAAAATCCCGACTTGATGATTCTGGACCTCATGCTCCCGGGTATGAGCGGATACGATGTGTGCCAAAAAGTACGTGAGATGAATTATACTTTTCCAATCATCATACTTACAGCCCGCGACCAGGAAATTGATAAGGTTACCGGACTAAATATTGGCGCAGATGACTACATGACCAAACCTTTCGGCGTTAAAGAACTACTAGCCCGTATTCAGGCACGGCTCCGCCGATCAGATAAATATGCAAATATGACTCCCATTAATGAGGTTAACCTCGATCCTATTCATGTCGATTTAAAAAATGCCATTGCTGAACATCCCGAAAAAGGAGAGATAGAATTAACAACTCGGGAAGTTGAGCTGGTACGCTACTTGATGGCTCATTCCAATGAGCCCGTTTCCCGCGATGCACTATTGGAAAATGTATGGCGATACGAATTTAGTACAAATACCCGTACAGTAGATGTACATATCTCAAAACTACGATCAAAGATCGAAGAACATCCCGAAGATCCAAAATACCTGGTTACGCTCCACGGCGTCGGATATATGTTGAAGATGAGCTAGATGCTGGATGCTGGATGCTGGATGCTGGATGCTGGATGCTGGATGCTGGATGCTGGATGCTGGATGCTGGGAAAATATGATCATTGACCAATTCGCAACAGCTGTTCCATATTTCTTATGAGGTCGCATTTCCCTTATTAAAATTGCAAATAGAAGAAGAGAGAATTTTTCAATTTTCGAGTTCAGCGACTGCTGCTGGAATTCCTTTTTAGTGCCTTCCTCTTCATCAAAATGGTCGCGAACCCATAATATGAAAACCCTATCAGGAAATATATGAGCATTTCTATATCCAAATACCTGCTGAAGGTATTCAACCGCCCGCATAGCTCCAAAACACCTGTAACCTCACCTTATAAACAATTGGCTTTTTATCCGGACTCGATGGAAAAGGAAAATAATCAATGAATATTTTTAAGACACCGGCGTAGCTACCATTATACTCGAGCCTGGCTTATTTCCAATTTTAGCCTATTTGGCATATCTATCTAAATAAATAATAGATAATTATATTTTTTACTTATTATTTTTTGTTTTTAATGAAATAAGTATTATAATAAAAGGCGTTAGCGAAACATTACTTAACTAATCATGTTGAATAAAAAGAATTGGTAAATATTTTTAACTGATCGTTTCCAAATAAGAAATTATTTGGGGTTTCGGTCTGGCTGAAGGCGGTATCATGCTTGATTTGAATGCCAAAAAAAATACTGCCATTCAAAATAGAATTGATTTTATCCATCCACAGCAATCTACAGCTGATCAAAGAGGGGTCGGATTCCGGAAGGGTCCGGCCCCATTTTATATATAGGCAGGATTGGCAATCCGGTTTCGATCTTGTTCCGGAGCCTCGCTACGGAGCACTGTTATAATTATTCTTTCTATTTTCGCCCCTTCTTATACGCATCTTTGATCGCCTCAAGACGATCCCACAATTTACTTTCGCGACCGATATTGCCGGGATCGTACCACTGCTTCTCCTTTACCTCATCCGGCAGGTATTGCTGGGGCGTCCAGTGATGGTCGTATGAGTGCGGGTAGTGATATTCGTCCGAAGCATTTTCGATGCCCAGGTAACGCGACTGCTTTGAATTGGCGGTTTTATCCCGCAGTTGCGGTGGCACCGAGCCGATGCCGTTTTGCTTAATCTCGCCACGGACTGAAAAAATGGCCCCCGTGCTATTGCTTTTTGGAGCCAGCGACAGGTAAATACAGGCATGCGCCAAAAAGTACAGCCCTTCGGGCATCCCGCATTTGGTAAAAGCATCATGTGCTGCATTCACCATCGGCAACGCATGCGGATCGGCCATGCCCACATCTTCAGAAGCAAGAATAAGCATCCGTCGGAACAAGAAATTGGGATCATCTCCGCCTTCAAGCATAGCTACCATCCAATACAGCGCAGCATCCGGATCCGAGCCACGCATCGATTTAATAAACGCCGAGGCGTAATGGTAATGTTCGTCACCGGTACCATCATATCTTACACTCCGCTTTTGGATACATTCTTTGGCAATTTCAAGGTCGATCAGAATGACCCCATCTTCATCGGGATCACTGGACAGCACCGCCACCTCGAGCGCATTGATTGCATTACGGATATCCCCGCCGGCAAATTCAGCAAGATGTCGCTTGGCATCTTGGGTCACTTCTACCTTCTTTTTGCCCAATCCCCGTTCTTCGTCTTTAATCGAGCGGTCGATCATAGTTCGCACGTGGTCGGTCGTCAGATCGTAGAGCTCAAACAACTGGCAGCGAGAAAGCAATGGACTTACGAGCGAATAGAATGGGTTTTCGGTGGTTGCACCAATCAGCGTAATAACGCCCGATTCCAAGTGTGGCAGTAAAGCATCCTGTTGGGCCTTATTCCAGCGATGGATTTCATCCACAAAAAGAATGGTTTTCTGTCCATTCATCTGCTGTATTTTTTTTGCCTTTTCTACCACTTGGCGCAAATCCTTAATGCCATCCAGCACCGCATTTAAAATGGTAAACTGGGCATTAATCTCCCGCGAGATAACGTGCGCTAATGTCGTTTTTCCCGAACTTGGCGGACCATAAAAGATTAGCGATCCAATGACACCCGACTCAATCATCCGTCGCAGCATCTTGCCTTCCCCCACGATATGGTCCTGCCCAACAAACTCATCCAGTGAACGAGGACGCATCCTCGTGGCCAGCGGCTCATGAGGATTCACGAAATCAGATTTTTGCTTCTGATTCATACCGCTGTCAGATTTCTCATTAAAAAGATCCATTGCTAAAAATTTTGAATGCTAAATTCTGAATTTTGAATCAGTTAGTCATCCTAAAATAATTCAAAATTCAACATCCAAAATTAACAATTATAACGGAAGATTATCGTGCTTTTTCTTTGGGGTATGATCCACCTTGTTTTCACTGATTTCAAGAGCGTGAATTAGTTTATTGCGCGTTTCACTGGGTAAAATCACATTATCTATAAAACCCCGTTCGGCTGCTTTGTACGGATGCGCGAACTCTTCTTTATAATAATCAGTAAGCTCTTGTTCTTTAGCTTCGGGATCATCTGCGGCTTCTATTTCTTTTCGAAATATAATTTCAACTGCCCCCTTTGGACCCATAACCGCAATCTCGGATGTCGGCCAGGCAACGTTGTAGTCCGCACGGATATGCTTGGAGTTCATCACATCATACGCGCCGCCATAAGCCTTACGGGTGATAACGGTCATCTTTGGGACGGTAGCCTCGCAGAAGGCATAGAGCAACTTGGCACCATGCTTGATGATGCCGCCCCATTCCTGATCAGTACCGGGTAGAAATCCCGGAACATCCTCAAAAGTAACCAGTGGAATGTTAAAAGCATCGCAAAAACGGACAAACCTGGCTCCTTTCAGCGAAGCATCGATATCGAGTACGCCTGCCAACGCCAGCGGTTGATTCGCTACGACCCCTACACTGCGTCCATCGATACGGGCAAAACCAACGACCAGATTGTTCGCATAATGTTCATGAACCTCTAAAAACGAATCCTTATCAACGATTCCCCCAATTACATCTTTAATGTCGTAAGGCTTGTTGGGACTATCGGGTACGATATCATCCAACTTTTTAGCCTTGTCAGAGTCAGGAGCTTTTGTTTCGACGCGGGGCGGCTTCTCTTCGCAATTCTGCGGCACATAGGTCAGCAATTCACGCATCCGTCGCAGACAAATGGCATCATTATCCTCTGAAAAATGAGCGACCCCTGATTTAGTACTGTGTGCACTGGCTCCACCCAGTTCTTCGGAGGTGACTTCTTCATGCGTTACTGTTTTAACAACATTGGGACCCGTCACAAACATGTAACTCGTATTTTTGACCATAAACACAAAATCGGTCAGTGCAGGACTGTAAACAGCACCACCGGCACAAGGCCCCATGATAGCCGAAAATTGCGGGATGACTCCCGAGGCCATACTATTTCGCCAAAAAACTTCAGCATAACCGCCAAGCGAAGCCACTCCTTCCTGAATACGTGCGCCCCCGGAGTCATTCAACCCGATGAGCGGGATACCATTTTTCATAGCCAGGTCCATAATCTTGCAAATCTTCTCAGCATGAGTCTCAGACAGTGATCCTCCGAAAACGGTAAAATCCTGACTAAAAACGTAAATGGGCCGTCCATGAATTTTACCAAAGCCTGTCACCACGCCATCACCGGCAATCTTCTGTTCATCCAGCCCAAATTTTTGGCTACGATGGGTTACAAAAGGATCAATTTCTTCGAACGAGTTTTTGTCGAGAAGGATGTCTATACGTTCCCGGGCTGTTAGCTTACCTTTATCATGCTGCTTTTGAATTCGCTTTTCGCCCCCACCCTTACGCGAATCTTCTCGTTTTTGCCTAAGGCGTTCTACTTTTTTATCGGAAGCCATGTAATATTTTATCTGTTACGATTCCGTTTTTTTCAAAAAATAGCTCTGTAATCGATCTGTAAATTCCACTGCTGGTTCTGCATACATATCCACCAGATTACGTTTAAAAATATTCTTCTCAATAAATTTACTAACATCCTGCCAGCTATCGTAGGTCACAATTTTTTCGACCGCTTCGTCAAACGCACGATCTGACCCATTAAAGATTTCTTCAACAAACAAATCACGATCACCTTTAAGCTGTTTCTTCAATAAAGCAATCTCTTTTTCAGTAGCATCTGACTGAGTTAAATCAATGATAGGCTCTTCGATATATCCATCTTCATCAACATTTTCAGCGTCTTCAGCTTCTCCTTCCTCCGTCTCCTGTTGCTCATTTTTGTATTCCTCAATCTCTTCTTCGCTCATATAACGCATCCACATCGGCGTCTCTTTTTTGCCCTCTTCATTCTGCTCTGCCTCTTCCGGTGCAGCCTCTTCTGTTTCATCATCTTTAACTTCCGGATGATTTTGTTCGGCCTCATCAGTCGGTTCTTCTTCGTCCACGTCGAGCTCCTCCTGCTGCAAAAATGACGCGTTCAGCGATCCTTCATCCTCTTCATCCTCTTCATCCTCTTCATCCGTTATCGGTTCAAATTCTTCTTCAGAATGTAAAAATCCAGTATCCAGAGATGAATCATTATCCTCCTCCCCATTCGTATTCAAAAATTCATCTGTCTTTTCTTCGGGTGCCTCTTTTTGTTCTCCCTGAGTCTTTCTTTCAGGGGGATCTTCTTGCTCGGACTCCAACTCAGGATCCTTATCTAAGTCTGTATCAACAATCTGTAGATCTGATTCTTCTTTAGTAATTTTCTTTTTCTCAACCGGTATGCTCTTGCGAGTAACTTCAAATAAATTGGCCTGGTCATCTTCATATCCTTCAAAATTCAGTAAGTCAGGAGAAGAAAGTACTTCAATTACTTCGGCACGTGACAACAATTTATCCATCAGATCAAACTGACGAGCAATACGAGGCAGATTTTTATCCTCAAAAAATAAGCGCAACAGATTGGTATCGATGGATCCATCCAGCAACTTAAATAGAGGTTCCAGCATCTGGGCCCAGTTAAGTGGCGAGTACCGGGCAGTGATCTTTTTGTCGACCTTGGTAATAATCTTTAAACACTGCTGCTTAGACAAGCTCCGAATATCTTTTTTTTGCATATATCGGGGCAACAGGTTGGCAAAATGCGGATAAACGACTATCGTTTTACTCCGTTCAATAATCTGGGTATAGCTAAGTTCGTTGTCAGCTCCAAATACAACTTCCGGGATGTTTTTGCGGGGTTGCACCAACATATCGATGATATCCGCAATAGCAGTCTCAATCACGGCTTTGGCATAACTTGCCGGTAAACGTGCTTCAGCCTGGATGGCATCCACAAATTTTTGCCAGGCATCCTGTACGGCATCCGACTGTATATTAGCCCAATCGGTTTTGGGAATAATCATCGATTCTTCCAGATTCCTTTGGAGCTCAATCTTAATTCGACGGACAACAAAGGTGGGAAATCCCCATGACCGAAGTTCATCCACCCGATAATATTGATCATTTTCCGGAAGCAGATCAATGTACTTTTGCGTTATGTTCTGAACAGTTTGACTCATAATTTTTTTGGGAAATATATTGTCTACGGACGGGCAAAACAACCAAAGAACACTTCAATATGATAAATTCTGTTGATCTTTTTAAATCTATTGTCATTTCAATTTATCTTACTCATTTTAGGTCTCAAATTAAAGGAAGAGACGCTCGTAAAATTAAAGTGCCCGGCATTACAAACTTGTTATATTTTGAGGCCTATAAATCCCCAGACTTTATAATTAATATTGATTGTGGACGGGCGGTTATTATCCCAACCCAAATGTAACTATACAAAATGACACTCATAGTAACGAAAAATGTTACTGATGATTATTACTCATTCCGGGATTATCCAATAATTTTCATTTAGGATGTCATAATCGCTTCTTACCTTAGGCTATGATTTCATTACAAGTTATACAGTTAGAAAAATCTTTCGGTTCCAAAACCATCTTTTCTGATCTCACTTTTGATCACAAAGGGCAGTCATTGGGGATTGCCGGCCCGAACGGCTCTGGTAAATCCACTTTCCTGCGATGTCTCGCCTATCTGTTGCGTCCGAATAAAGGTCATTTTGAATGGTGGACCGACGGTAACCCATTGGACAAGGCAACCTTTAAAAAGATGTTGGGATATGCCGCGCCCTATATCAATCTCTATGATGAACTCAGCTGCAGAGAAAATCTCGCCTTTCTGGCTAATGTCCGGCACGAAAAGGAGTATGAAAAAGAAATTGAGGACTGGATTCGAAAAGTGGAATTGATGAAAGTGGCCGACCAACCCTTTGGCAAACTTTCTACCGGACAGCAACAACGGTTGCGATTAGCTGCTGCATTGTTTCATCAACCGGATATTTTAATGTTGGATGAACCGGGGTCTAACCTTGATGAAGCAGGCATCCATATTGTTGCAGAAATTGCCGAATCCTTCAAAGAGCCGGACAAACTATTGATTATTGCCTCCAACAACCAAGATGAACTTGCTCTTTGCGATCGAATCTTTTCGATTGAGGAACTTGCGTTTGCTGAATCTCACTAGCCTTTTACTTCCCTGGCTAACAAAAACTAATCCGTCTTACAGGTTTCTCCCTGACAGCATTCTTCTACATTGATGCCACAGTTTGCACACTGCCCATGACCGTGTACCCAAATAAGCGGAGCTTTTGCCCCGCAATAGGCACAGCGCCGTTCATCAGATTTCGAAGCGTCACTTTTGTGGGATGTTTTATTTTCTGACATTGAATATCGTTATATCAATTGCAATTGTATTCCGACAGTGCCGAAAAAAATCAGCGGATGGTATTGCACAGCTTTCTGATTGACTAAGATAGCCACTTCTTAGTTGCTCTAAATCCCCCCTATCCCCCTTTGTAAGGGGGAAAATTCGTGCCATTTAAGTATTGTTTGGTATGAAATACATCTAACATTGCATAAATAAGTTTGCTAACGCTAGAAACCTAAACATTCCTCCTTCGAAGGAGGT
>Ga0102962_1000320_pt1 | contig 25121 bp, 17 predicted proteins | sample SalPonF2_C_D2_MG_FD_84519 | JGI IMG/M metagenome (GOLD analysis project Ga0102962, IMG submission 84519) | Salt pond soil microbial communities from South San Francisco under conditions of wetland restoration - Salt Pond MetaG SF2_C_D2_MG ...
AATCCGCGTCACTATTTATAAACAGTTCTCAGGGCATTGGGGGCGCGGTGGCTGCAAGTGGTTTGAACGGGCCGCCTACCTTTCCTGCAACCACCCCAGTGGCTAGGTTAAAAATAATGCCGGATCCATCGTTTTACATGCAGGCAGCTGTTTCCGATGGAGTGCCCGGGGCCAAGCATGTCTCTTGGGATATCAGGGAAAATGATGGGGCTTTCTGGATTTCAGAAATCGGTTTCTTAGAACCGAAGCAAGAAAGTGGGAAAGAGTTGATGGCATTTAACAATCGAGATCACATTAGTTGTGCTGAAGATGCTGCTTATTGGATTAAATTTGCAATAGGCGGATGGATGTATAGTCGAAATTATGTACAACAGCGATTTGGTTTTGGAATGCCTTCAGGAACGAATGAAAAAGGGATGTACGTGCTTTTTGATATGCGGTCTTTTTCCTGGCTATGGCAAAATCTGGATTCCCTGGCGTGGCATGCCCAATTCGGGGTAGCCGATAATCGGTTAAGTCGAATGCATATATTTTGGGACACGGGGATCACCTATCAAAATATTCCCGGCGATCCGGCAGGGATAGCTGGTTTTTCTGTTTCCGTCGTTCAAAATAGTAAGGTTTATAATCAGCAGTATTCGAGCAAACATCCTGATTTTGAGATTGCCCTGGAATGGACCTACAAGACTGCTGTAACTCCTTGGTTTAATATTCAGCCGGATATCCAGCAGATTATAAACCCAGGGATGGTGCCCGGGGTGAAAGACGCGTTGGTAATGGGATTGCGTACGGAGTTTCATTTGTAGAAAACTGACTACACCAGAGGCACCAATAGGATTCGTTTAGAATTATTTTTTATTTTACAATTGATAAATAATGATTTTATCAGCAGGCAGGAATGATTTGCGGCCTTTTTCTGTATAGATTATATCATCAAGTTAAAAGGAAGGATTCAGGGTATTTTTGAGTATAAGGTAAATTACAATTGCAGGCATAACTAAATCATAGAGGAGAGAAATAATTATGAGTCCTATTACAAAGAGAGCAACAAAAATCGATATAAACATCGGTATTGAAGAAGAGCAAAGAAAACAAATTACTGATGCCCTGTCGAAAGTATTAGCAGATACCTACATGCTGTATCTCAAGACACATAATTACCATTGGAATGTTACTGGCGAGTTGTTTCATTCTCTGCATGAGCAGTTTGAGGAGCAGTATAATGAGCTGGCAACTGCCGTTGATGAAATTGCCGAGCGTATCCGGGCTTTGGGGTATCGCGCACCGGGTACTTTTAGTGAATTTAGTGAGCTGACTTCAATTTCAGAAGAAACCGAAGAACCTGAAGCACTGGAGATGGTTCGCCGATTGGCCCTGGGTAACGAACAGGTATTACGAACTGCTCGTGAAGCGTTGCAGCCAGCCAGAGAGGCAGAGGATGAAGCGACGGTTGATTTACTGACCCAACGTCTGCATGTGCATTCTAAAATAGCATGGATGTTGCGTAGTCATCTCGAATGAATAATTACCAATTTAATGCTAACCAAATTTTAACTATTATGGCTTCCAGAAAAGAATATATCGATCGTTTGGAAAAACAACTTCGAGAGTGGAATTCTCAAATTGATAAATTACAAAAGCGAGCAAATAAAGAATCACAGGATCTAAAAGCTACGCTCGATAAGCGAATTGAAGGTTTAAAAGAAAAGCGAAAGCAATTAAGTACTAAGCTCGAAAAAATAAAAAATTCCGGAGATGACGCTTTTGAAGATATCAGAAAAGATACTGAAAAGCTTTGGAAGGATGTCAAAAAGGGCTTTTCCGAAATTCGGGAAATCGTACAAAAATAACTTTTTTTCAGATTCAAATCGAAGAAGGCAGTAGCGGTACTGTCTTCTTTTTTATTGGTTAGAGGCTTTACGTTGGTCAATCACATCATTGTAGAAAACTATTTTAACCTTCATCAGACGCCCGTTGATGCTGGGTGTTTCAAAATTTTTCTTGCAGTAAATATTCGGGATTAAGCTAAATCCTTGTTTTCCCAAAGTTTTTGTAAGAGAATGTCAAAACCTCCGTATTTTGTCATTCATAATTTATTTCAGAAACTTATATCTTCAAACTCTGGTTCGGGATTAAGTTCGTAACTAAAGATTCAAGATGATTATTTGGGTTTTATAAGTCCTCTTTCAGGAAAAATATTAATATCAAAAGACGAAATATGGATCAACTAAATTTATTTACTAATGAGTTAAAGCCAATATTTGTTGAGTATGGCTTGAGTGTTGTAGGGGCCGTTGCAATATTAATTATCGGGCTTATTGTTGCTAAGTGGTTGGGCAAAAAGGTGGAACGATCACTAAACCGATCAAAACGATTTGATGATACTGTTACCCCGTTGATTGCCAAGGTTGTTCGTATTACGGTTATAGCGGTTACGATTCTTGCAGTGCTTAACCAGTTTGGAGTACAGACAGCAAGTCTGATTGCTGTGTTCGGTACTGTCGGTTTGGCGATTGGTTTAGCTTTGCAGGGCGCCTTGAGTAATATCGCCTCTGGTATTTTGCTGTTAGTGTTGCGTCCTTTTAATGTAGGTGATACAGTTGATATTGGAAGTACTTCAGGAGTAGTAGATGAAATTGGACTTTTTGTTACCGAAATGCACACCTTCGATAATGTGGGGATCACAATGCCAAACTCGAAAGTTTGGGGAAACGAAATCCGTAATTATTCGCGTAATGATGTTCGTCGTATTGATATGGAATTTGGCATTGCCTATGATGATGATATGGATAAGGCCATGGGCGTTGTAAAGGAAGTGCTGGATGCCGATGAACGGGTGCTTGCAGACCCTGAACCGTTGATTGCCATTAGTGCGCTTGGGGACAGTGCTGTTAATATTCGTGTTCGCCCCTGGACACAAACATCGAATGTTTGGCCACTCCGATATGCTATTACCAAGCGCATTAAAGAACGATTTGATGAAGAAGATATCTCATTTCCTTTTCCCCAGCGGGATGTTCACCTATTTCAGGATAAAGATGAATTGCAATAATTGCAGCTTATTGGTTGCGTCTCAATAATTTTGAGCCCGTTGAGAGGATAGCTTTTCTATTCAGTTTGATGAAAAAGTTATTCTATGACAATATTGTAATAAGTTCTACAGAAATATTATCTTACTAAAACTCATTAGCTATCAATACAGCTAAAATCTGAATCACGAAGCGCTAGAACAGAGGTTCCTGTGAAAACGATGACGGAAGAAGACAAAAAGACATCCGAGTTTGTATATGAGGATGATCACGTATTTTTAACTGAAGATGAAGAGCTATTTTTGAAGGATGGTCTGAGTGGAAATCCTGAAAAAATATGTGATATTGGCAAAGAGGAGGTTGAAGAAAAAATTGTCGAATTGCAGAAGACTTTTTCTCAGCTCAAAACAAAAGTTCAGGATACGCTTGCCGGTGATGATGTTGATGAGGACATGTTGGCAGATCTGGAAGATGAGATCAAAAATACAGTTGCTATTGGGGATTTCAGCAAATTAGTGGATCAGGTAGAAGAAAAGAAATCTACCATAACAGCTGCTGAGGAGATTGAAACTAAAAAAGAAAAAGCAGCGGCTGATACTATTGAAGCTGAAAGTGATGATGAGCAGGAAACTGTTGAAGAGGAAAAAGAGACCTCAGAAGCTGATCAAGGTACAACAGAGGATTCTGAAGCCTCTGTTGATAGTGATACTGAGGATGAATCTGAAGAAGCGGTTGGAGAGGAAGAGATCTCCGAACCTGATGAAGTAGCGGAAACTGAGGCAGCCGAAGAAGATGAAAAAGATCCGGTTGTGTACTATAAAGAAATTGTCAAAAAGGCCAAAAATTTGGCTAAGCAATCCGACTGGCCGTATGTTTCGATGGAGTTGGACAATCTGAGTCATCAATGGTCGGAAGGGCCCGATGTAGATTCGGATGAAGTGAAGAAATTGTTCCAGAAGTTTAATGATGAAGTTGAGCGTTTTCAAAAGCGAAAAAAAGAGCATTACGAAGAGCTCAATAAGCAAAAGAAAGAAAATCTGGAGACCAAAAAGACGCTGCTTGAAGAATTTGAAGGTATTATATCAAACGAGACATGGACTGCTTCGAGACGTGTGGGCCAGATGAAACGCCAGTGGAATAGTATTGGGCCGCTGCCTTCCGGAGAAGGTGAAGAGCTGGATCAACGTTTTGATAAGCTACTTGATATTTTTAACGATCATAAAGTTGATCGGCTGGTACAACAGCGCCAAAAAGAGGAAGATAACCTCATGCTTAAGCTGGTAGTATTGGAAAAGATGGAGAATGTAGCAAAATCTATTGACCACACTACTACTGACTGGAAAGAAATTGATGAAAAGTTTGATGATCTTACGAAGCAGTGGAAAAAAATCGGACGGGTCCCTAAAGAAAAATCAAATAATGTTTGGGAGCGCTATAAGAATGCTCAAGATGATTTTTATGATCGCAAGTATAAATATGATCCTGAGCACCAGAGCAAAGTAGATAAGTTTTCACATAAGAAGGAAAAAATTATTGAAGAAGCGGAGACACTTCTTGAAGCCAATGATATTGCTTCTGCAGCCCGGAAGATTAATAAGCTGCATCGTCGGTGGAAAAAAGTAGGTAATTTGCCTCAGCGTCTGGAAGATGAGCTTTGGGGTCGATTTAAATCGGCTACTGATGCATTTAACGAGAAAAAATCGAATAATCAGGATAAAATCCACGAACAGGAAGAGGAGCATTATCAGAAAAAATTAGAGCTCGTCGATGAGGCCAACGCGATTAAGGATACTGATGACTTTGATAAGGGGCATTCCCAAATGCAGAGTTTAATGGATCGATGGAAAAAAATTGGTCCGGTCCCACGTAAAAAATCCAATAAAATTTGGAAGCGTTTTAAAGGGGCAATGGATGAGTTTTATGATCGTAGGCGTGAACATTTCAAAGAGGTTAAGGAAGAGCGAAAAGATAACCTGAAAGAAAAAAAAGAGATCCTCGAAAAGCTGCATGAGCTTGGCCAGCATGATGATCCGATTGAGGCTGTAGAGATTGCAAAAGGATTACAGGAAAAATTTAAGAATGCCGGCTATGTACCTATCAAACATAAAAATAAGATGTGGAAGCAGTACAGGGAAGCTTGTGATGTGATTTATGATCGCTTCCGAGCTGCAAAATCCGGGGATAAATTTGATCAAGAGTTAGCAAAAGCGGATTTAAATCCTGAGGATAGAAATAAGATCCAAAAGTTGCGCAAAGAGTTTAAAAAAGTAAAAAAACAAGTACGAGATCTGGAGCAAGAGGTGCTTCAATACAAAGAGAAGAAAACCTATTTTAAGCCTTCCAGTGGTGGTAATAGCTTGTTGGATGAAGTGGAAAATAAAATTGATAAAGCTGAGCAAAAGCTCGAAGCTAAGCAACAAAAAATGGATTCGTTGACCGAAGAAATGGAAGATATCCGGGCCGCTTCTGACGATTAGTGTGATGGAATTTGTTTTTCCAATTGCTTCCTCTATTTTTACAACATTTAAAATATATGTAGTTTGAGGAATACATAACTCAGCCGATAAGTAGGATTAGTATGTAAATTACGAGTGGGTAACGATCACCAATAAGATTCTTAATGGTCGAAAAAGAATATCAGACTGCTATTACTTTTTGGGGCGTCCGTGGTTCAACTCCTTGCGCAAATAAACAGAATATGGAGTACGGGGGCAACACAACTTGTGTTCAGGTTCATATCCCGGATTCAGAAGAAGTTCTGATTTTAGATAGTGGTACGGGTATCCGCAATCTGGGAAACAACCTGGCTCAGGGTTCTGATAGCATCAATGGAAGGATTTTTATTACACATCCCCATTGGGATCATATTCAGGGTTTCCCCTTTTTTAAACCTATTTATGCTAAAGAGAATCATATCAAGATTCATATGCCGGCTCAAGTTAATGGGGGGTGCAAAGATATTCTTTCAGGTCATCTGACAAAAACATTTTTCCCTGTTACCCTAGAAATGATCGATGCTAACCTCGTATATATTACCCAGCCTCAAAAGAAGATAGCATATGAGAATTATGAAGTTGAGTATATATTGGCCAATCATACGATTAACACCGCGGTGTACAAAATTCACATTAATGGGAAACATATTGTATTTTGTCCGGATAATGAATTGGTACCACACACTGATCGCACGGATACTGAGTTTTACACAAAGTTAGAAGAATTCTTTCGCGGGGCTGATGTGTTGGTTCATGATGGGCAGTATAATCTCGATTCTTATAAAAACAAACATGGGTGGGGACATTCTGCCTGGGAAGAGGTTGTTGATTTTGCGATTCGTTCACAAGTTAAGCGACTGTTCTTAACTCATCACGATCCTGATTCTGATGACAAAAAACTGCAAAGGTTGGATAAGTATCTTCAGGAAAAGTATGATGACCAGTTTGAAATGGTAGGCTTAGCACGCGAGGGAGAAAAAATAGTTTTGTAACGTGGGTTTAAGATAAAAGTGGCATCTCCCGTCAATATGCTACAGAGAAAAGAGTTAAGTGCTGTAATTCCCCACCGGCGATCTCAACAGCTGATATAGAATTGACGTTGTAAAGAATATATGCCCACCATTCCCATTTGATATTTTTCGGCATACCTCTGAATGATAATGTTTAGCAATAGAAAAAATACTCCCTCTAAATCATCCCGAACGTGTGTGAGAGATCTCAGGCTTCAACTTGGCAAAGCCTTTAATTAAAGATCCATTCCGCAGCACCGAATAAATAACAAACCGGACAGAGTTTAGTTTACACTACCTTATTTATTTCAAACTCATATGGCTACTGTATATCGATTCCGTTTTTCAATGTTTTCCAATCTACTGCGATTTTGTCTAGCATCTTGTGTAATCTTCTAAAGCGATTATAGGCATCATTACCCGGGCGTTGATCCGACGAAGTTGTCATATGATACAAATAGTTTAATTGGTCGATGAGCATTGGCGGTGGGTAACTGCCTTTTTCTGAGGTGACGATACGATTGTACAGGTTATTAAGTTTATCCAGAATAGATGTTGTCTGTTTCCTATTTTCCGAATCTTTCAGTTTTTTACGGAGTGTATCAATATTTGCTGCGAACCTATGTGCTTTACCCAGCGCATCCCGAATCTTGAGATTTAAATTCAGTTGAGCATGCAGATCATTATTAGTTATACCATTTGATTTTATGCGTGGATCAATTTTCAGGTGCAAATTTTGAGTTTGACTCCAATCTCCAATTGTCAGACGCACTTGGTAATCGCCCGGCGTAACTAATGGGCCATAATTTGAACCGAAGTAGACTTTTCCATCAGGACCGGGAACGGTTTTACCAGGATATCGCAAATTCCATATAAAGCGATTATGTCCCTGGTGAATATCGATTGAATCAGGTTTTCCGAATGGGGTTGGTTTCGAATCAGAGAGTATGGCTCTATCGCTAGAAGTGTTACTATCTTTCATCTTACCTGCAAAACGGCGCAATACAGTGCCATCTTCTTTCAGAATATCCAAGGTGATTTTTTGATTAGTAATATGAGCAATGTTAAAATCAATGATTGCTCCAGATTCAGGATATTGGGGCACTTTGGATCCACCACCATAGTATCGCATGCGATAGGCATCCCTCGGAGCATAAAGATAATTATTTGTATGAGACGCGAGTTCTTTATCAAGCTGATAGAGCGGGGATAAGTCGTCAAGAATCCAGAAGCCACGCCCCATAGTGGAGAGCACTAAATCCTTATCATGAATTTTGATACCGCTCACCACGGTCGTTGGCAATCCTTGCCTGAAGGGCTGCCAGTGTTTTCCATCATCAAAAGAAATAAACAGTCCAAAATCGGTACCGGCATAAAGCAAACCCTCACAGTTGGGATCTTCTCGGACCACACGTACCGGATAATCAGCGGGAATGCCATTATTACCATCGGTGAGCAATGTCCAGTGTTTTCCGTAGTCGGTAGTGCGAAAGATGTAGGGATGAAAATCGTCAAGTAATCGTCGCTGAATAGCGATATATGCTTTACCTGCATGATGCGGAGAGGGGGCGATACCATCTACACGCCCATTGGGAGGTATGCTCCCAGGTGTTACATCCTTCCAGTGTTTCCCACCGTCACGAGTGATGTGTACGGGGCCGTCGTTAGAGCCGGTCCAGATGACATTCTTGTTATGGGGCGATACCTGGATGGCGTAAAGCGTGCTAAAGACTTCTTCCCCAGTAATGTCGCGGGTTATCGGTTCACCGGATGCCACTTGGTACTGAGGCTTATCGGCTGTGAGATCGGGACTGATACGCTTCCAGGTTTTTCCACCGTTTGTTGTCCGATGAACAAATTGCGATCCGTTATAGACAACACTGGAATCGTGAGGGGAAATCTCAATGGGTGCCACGCGCTGAAAGCGGTATTCGAGTTTGGCAGGATTACGGCCGTACATATACTGTGCTCCCACATAGTAATTTTGCTCTTGTCCCGTAGCCGTGTTGTATTGCCCAAAACGTCCTTTACAGTTGGCAAAAACAATATTAGGATTATTAGTTTGTGGGACAGCCGGACCAGTCTCACAGCCCCCGGTAATATGCCACAGTGATTGGGGATTTATGCCACTTTCGGCCGGGGGAAGGCTGGGTACGGATATAGTCGAGTAATCTTGTTGACCGGCGTAAAGCCAATAAGGAAATCGGTTATCAACATTGACTTGGTAGAGTTCGGCAGTGGGCTGGTTATTTTCGGTTGACCATGTTTTTCCACCATCAAGAGTGACTGTAGCACCGCCATCATTGCCTTGTATCTGGATCTGAGGATGATCAGGATTAATCCAAAGGGTATGCACATCAGCATGGGCTACGTGCTGACGTTTGAATGTTTTGCCTCCATCATACGAAACCCAATAACGTACATTGCCCACATAAACAGTATCGGGGTGCACTGGATTGGCGGTAATATCAGTAAAATAAAAGGGGCGTGTCATGATGCCGGTGGTGTCGCTTACCTGTTTCCAGCTGGTTCCACTGTCATCGGATCGGTAGAGTCCCTGCTGGTCGCCGGGAGCTTCAACCAGTGCATAGATACGACTGGTATCGGCGGGTGTGACAGCAAGATCAATTTTTCCGATCAGGCCTTCGGGCAGTCCATTGCTCAGCTTTGTCCATGTGTCTCCTCCATCCGTAGATTTGTAAATACCGTCTTCTCTGGCAGCTCCACTAATGATGGTCCACGGCTTACGTTCGGCTCGCCACATCACTGCATATATTTCATCCGGATTTTCAGGGTTGAATTCCAGATCAACGGCACCGGTAGAGTCAGAGGTAAAGAGCACTTTCTTCCAGGTTTTTCCCCCGTCAGTAGTTCTGAAAACGCCACGTTGTTTATTTTTTCCAAATGGATGTCCCAATGCGGCTACATAGACCCGGTTGGGATTCCGAGGATCTACTTTGATAGCTCCGATTTGTCCAGCGTCTTTAAGCCCGATACGCTTCCAGGAATTGCCTGCGTCACTAGATTTATATATTCCCCGTCCCGTGGTCACATTAGCCCGAATGCTACTGCTCCCAGTTCCTACATAGATAATGCTGGTATCAGAATCTGCTACTTCGATTGCACCGATTGCAGTGCTCTTAAAACCTTTGCCATCGGTAAGGTTTGTCCAGCTTTGCCCATAGTTGGTTGTACGCCAAACACCGCCTGCAGCTGCTGCCCCCATATAAAATGTATGTGGATAATCGCGAAGCCCTTCTACAGCGGTTACACGTCCACCGCGTGATGGTCCTACGGTTCTGAAATGCATATCCCGGTAAAGCATGGTATCGACGTGGGCTGGAAAGGTGTTTTTCTTTTGGGCGTTGACTATTTGAGGATTGAGTATAGCAACAAATAGCAGAAAAATTGATAGAAGAAGAGACTTTTTCGAGAGGCTGTTCCAACGCATAGTTTGTAAATTTGATTTAAGGACAAATCAGGGAAATATATTTAAGGATTTAAGTGCTTATTTAAAAATGGGGACACTCCTCATTTCGTAAAAGCTATAAAGTATGCTAATGGGATCGGGGATAGAATCAGTTATATAAACCCTTGTGGCCAAAATTTGTCAACTGTGGCTGGAAGTAGGCCTCATCTGAACTGGATATGTCACTTGACGAAAGGAAATTATGCGGAGACCTGAAAGCAGTGCAACAATTTTCTGTGGAGTATTCCTTAGGTTAGGCTGATTACTTATTTTTAGCATGTAATAAATCCCCCAAGGCCACTATAACACCGTTCGTCCAGCCGAATCCATCCTGATATGGATATTCTCCACCTCCTGCTTTTAAATTCAGGTCGCAGACATTGTACTTTTCCATCATTTTACCGGTACGGTGATAAACGGATTTATTTAGATCAAACCAACGCAGGATAATTTTTCGAGCCAGTTCGTTATAGCCGTAGCGTTGCAATCCACGGACGGCAATCCATTGGAGTGGCGCCCAGCCATAAGGATCATCCCAATGCTGCCCTGTTTTTTGCAGCGAAGTAACCAGGCCCCCGTTTTTCAAAAATTTATCCTCTAAATGATCTGCAACCAGTTCAGCCTGTCGTTGAGAAGCTAATCCGGTAAAAAGGGGATAGACACCTGCAAGCGACCAGGTTTCGGTTTGTTTATGTTTCCGCCAATCAAAGTCAAAATAATAACCCTTGGAATTATTCCAGAAGAAAAGATTAAAGATATTTTTTCGTTGTTTTGCAGCTTCGGCATATTGTTCGCTTTGCGTCCCGGTAGCCCATGTACTGAGTTTTGTTTCCTGAAAATGAAGCAGGGTATTCAAATCAACAGGCAGGATATCAGTTGTATGGATCGAAGACATCCTTTTACCATCCTGAAACCAGCGACTACTAAAATCCCATCCTGATTCAGCAGCGGCGCGCAAATCGCGATAATGTTCTCTGGATTGGGTAAAATCCAGGTTGGCGACTAGTTCGATATCTTCTTTCCAACATTCTTCCCGGGGCAGAGGTCGGTCATCCCAATAACGATTTAGCAAGTGACCGTCGATATTTACGACCCGTCGATAGGCCTTGTCGTTTGTAAGAGAATTGCTTCCCTGCATCCAGAAATTATATTCTTGTTCGAGACTTTGGATAAACTTATTAATAGATTCTATTCCTTGTTCCCGGGCAATAATATCGATAATCAATGAAAGGACGGGAGGCTGAGAGCGGCTTATGGAATAATAGCGGTTACTGTTTGGAACGTGACCAATCTTTTTAATTAGCCAACAAAAGTTGCGGGCTATGTTTTGTACCATCTCCAGTCGGCCGGCACTGGCCAGACCTTCAGCTATGAAGTAAGAGTCCCAATAATAAATCTCTTGAAATCGTCCAGCAGATACGACATAGGGATAGGGCAAAGGAATCAGGGTATTAAAATCTGTGTGTTGATCAAATGGGGAGTGGCTAAGATAATTCCAAAGCTGATCGATATGTTCTTCCATCGATCCGCCTGTAGGCAGTGTATCGGATTCGTTCTCTCCCGGGACCTTAAAATGCTCATAAACAAAAGCTTTGAGATTGAATGAGGAGCGAGTTTTAAGCTCTTGATATCGTTCCAGTATTTTTTGTGGATCTGTTTTGGGAGTACTGTCAACAAATGTTTTGGAATCCTGAAAAATACCAGATTGTTGCACGTCCTCGAAAAGCGGGCCGCTAAGCTGGATGAAATGATCGACGATATCCGGATTGATGATAGTCATATAAGAATATTACCAAAAAATCCGGTAGAAAATAAGTCAATTCCTTAAATCTGCCCGAGACTGCTTTGTTTAGAAATATTCTCTTATCGATCCAGCATCAAAATTATTGAAATTCTCAAACCACAGATTTTGATTTGAAGATCAGTCGACATGGATTTTATCAAATTCGGCATTAATTTCGACGCTGTATATTGTCCCTGAATCTTGTTTATGCCTTTGTATTTTTACCTGTTTGCCATCAACATTGATTTGAGAGGCTTCGAAAGGTAAACCAATTAAATTAATTTTTATTTTTGAATAAGTGGCTTTAAGGTTCCCTTCATGTTGAGTGGATATCGTAAGGCTGTTATCTTGATTTGTCATCATCCGGAAGCGCGTAAGGCGGTATTTCCCCGTTTCATATTCGTATCCCTCTTCTTCATCTTCGTACAAAAGACTCTCCGACATCGACTCCCCATAATAGACATTGAGTTCTAGTAGTTCGGGATCTTTTTCCCAGCTATATTGCATAACCTCCCGCAACGGTAGAACAGTGCCTTCTTTAACAAAGAATGGAATGCTCCCTAAAGGAGCATCAATCGTATAACTATCTCCACCTTTGTAGCACTCATTTGTTCGATAGTCGTACCACCGCCCTTCAGGCAGATATGTTTTAACGCTTCGGCTTTTTTTACGAAGTACCGGAGAAACCAGGATTTTATCTCCGAACAAGAATTCTTCATCATGATTTATGACTGTCTTGTCTGTCTGATCGTAATAAGATAACGGCCGCAGTATTGGGGTTCCCTTCTTGATATATTGCCAAAAAGTGGTATATAAATAGTGCAAAAGGCGATACCTAAGTTCGATAACAGATCGATTGATATCAGTGTATTTCTTGCCGAAGACCCATGGTTCTTGGTTTACGGTTGTTGAGCTTTCTTTTTGCCCAACGCTATCCTCATCTACCAGGGATGCCCCATCCTCATTGTAACCCATCGAATGGTTTCTGAATAAAGGATGAAATACACTGAGTTGCAGCCATCGCGTGAAGAGTTCGGCAGTGGGCTGCTCGGAAAATCCCCCGATATCGGTACCTACAAAAGAATATCCTGAAATACTAAGCCGCTGACACTGTTGATTGGCCAGTTTCAAATGATCCCATGTGGCAATGTTGTCTCCGGTCCACAAGGCAGCATAGCGTTGTCCCCCGGCAAAGTTGGCTCTTGTTAATAAGAAGGGGCGTTTCCCCTTACTGTGTTTCTTGATGCCTTGGTGGGAAGCCCGGGCCATTTGCATACCATAGATGTTATGTGCTTTTTTATGACTGCAGGGATTGCCATCAAAATTATGGCGAACATCATCCGGTAGGGTTTTATGTTTTACTTTGAAGACGGCCGGTTCATTCATATCGTTCCATACCCCGTCGATTCCCTTATCCAGCATCAGATCTTTGTATAGATTGGCCCACCAATTACGTACTTCGGGATGGGTGAAATCGGGAAAAGCGCTTTCGGAAGGCCAGACAGGAGCTGTCATTAATTCTCCATCTGGGCGTTTGCAAAAATAGTCATTTTGTATGCCTTGCCGATAAACAAAATATTCAGGATCCACCTTAATACCGGGATCAATCATAACAATCGTTTTAAAGCCTTGTTCCTTTAGATCCTGAATCATTTTTTGGGGATCCGGGAATCGCTCACCATCCCATGTAAAGCTACGGTATTCATCCAAATAGTCGATATCCAGGTAGAGAGCATCACAGGGGATCTTCTTTTCTCGAAAAGATTCAGCAATTTCACGAACCCGTGATTCGGGAAAGTAGCTCCATCGGCATTGATGATAACCCAAAGCCCAGAGTGGAGGCATATCCGGAGTGCCGGTCAACTTTGTGTAACGTTCAGTAACAGATGTCAGATCCGGCCCATAGATGAAGTAATAGTTCATGGTTCCGCCATCGACCGAAAAGCTACTCCTATTTTTACCTTGGGCATCGAAATCAAAATGGCTGCGGTACGTATTATCTACGAAGATACCGTAAGCTTGATCATCAATTAAAGCCGCATAAAACGGGATGCACCGATATAAGGGGTCATCCTCTCGTTCGTATGCATAAGAATCCGTATTCCAATTTTCAAAAATATTTCCTCGTAAATCTTGATCATTCGCTTTATCACCGAGGCCATAATAGGTTATATTTTTTGGTGCCTTCTTGGTTATCTTGATTTTGGAAATGCCCTTCATAAGGCTGTCACGACGAGTATAGCCATCTTTGTCTTCACAAAGAATATTCCCATCCTTATCAAAGAAATGCACTTGCATTCCCTTTTTGGTGATCTTACAAGTTACCGATGATGTCGAAATTTGGAAGTGTTTTTCAGTTTCGTCAATCTGGAAAGAAGGTGTGCCAGGATGAAAATCCTGATCCACAGCATACGAAAAGTCTGACTTAAGATCAGTGTCAAGGGTATATTTCAGCTGGATAATTTCTGGAGTGTGAACCCGAATTAGAAGCTCAATATCATTCCCGGAGCGAAAAAGAACAGATTGCTCATTAATTTGATGCTTTTTTATTTCATCAGGATGTCGTTTGTATCTGACATCAAATTTACGTTTGGCACTTTCGTCTTGCTCGGAACTGGTGTTTGCCATAGGTTTGCTCGGTTGACCTTTTTATGAACACGAAAATATGAAATCGTTAATTTATTGCAATGTATTAGAGAAAAATAATAGGAACTGAGAAAATATAAGTATCGCCTGGAGATAATTTTTTGCACTATCTGTTGAAAAGTCCTGATTTCGGACACATAATCTTGGTTAGAATGGTTCCCAACTTAACCATAATATCATAGAATTAATTAGTGAGTAAATATTCTTGTGCAAGTGCTGTGTACTCCTCAACCTGTAATTTTTTCCATTCTTCCCCCCTGTTAAGTTCCACAGCCAACAAATCAGCTACAGGTTCCGCCATCTCAATACTGGCACGGGCATCTAGTAAAAGAGCACGAGTCCTGCGAGCCAGTACATCTTCTACCGTCCGGGCCATTTCACTTCGGGCTGCCCAGATAACTTCGGCTGGTGTATATGGCAAGTTGGAATGGAGCGGTTGATTATAATCTTTTCGTTCCTCAGCAATTTTTTTTAGGGACGGGGCGTCAGAACCGTAAGTCTCAAAAGGTTCAGCTGATTCCGAATGTTTCAGCCATCCATGAATACGCAGGTTTTCAGTTTTTGATTCTCGCTCGTCCAATCCCGCTACAACAAGTGCTTCATTCACAGTATCTTCTGCCATCTTACGATAGGTTGTCCATTTTCCGCCGGTGATGGTAACGAGTCCTGAGGGGTCAATTAATAGGGTGTGGTCGCGGGAAATGGAAGAGGTATTCTCAGAGCCACCGGGTGCCACTAAAGGCCGGAGACCGGCAAAGACACTGAGTACATCTTCTGGTTTGGGATCTTTGGTCAGGTAGCGAGCAGCGTGTGTCAGCAGAAAATCGATTTCTTTTTCAGTAGCCCGCGGCTCGAGTGAAGGTGCCTCGACAGGCGTATCTGTAGTCCCCACAATGATTCGATTATGCCATGGGACAGCAAAGAGAATGCGCCCGTCATCAGTTTTGGGCACCATGATGGCACTGTCCCCGGGCTGGAATGAATGGTCGAGTACAATATGCACGCCCTGGCTGGGCTGGATAAGTTGTTCATTATTTTCATCATCCATCCGACGGATCTGATCAGTGAAAATGCCGGTAGCATTTACAACAACCCGGGCCTGTAATTCGAACGTGTGGTTATCTTCCTGGTCTTGCACCCTGACACCTGATATAAATCCATTGGACTTAAGCAGATCGGTTACTTTCATATAGTTAAGCGCAACTCCGTCATGATCAAAAACCGTCTGCATCAGGTTTATCGCAAGGCGGGAATCGTCAAATTGCGCATCATGATAGATGATTCCTCCGTTCAGATCGTTCGGTTCCAGCGTCGGAATATATTTAAGTGTCTCTTCTTTGGAGAGATGTTTAGAAGGACCGAGTCCTAAATCACCGGCCAGTTTATCGTAAATTTTAAGCCCGATTCCGTAGAAAGGTCCCTCCCACCAATCGTAGTTGGGTACAATAAAAGACTGATTTTTTACCAAATGAGGAGCATTTTGATAAAGAAGGCCGCGTTCTCTCAAGGCTTCAAGTACAAGGGCAATATTACCCTGTCGCAAATAACGGACGCCCCCATGCACTAGTTTTGTACTGCGACTGGACGTTCCTTTGGCAAAATCATGTTGTTCGAGCAAAAGTGCTTTGTATCCCCGTGATGCAGCTTCAACAGCCGTGCCAAGTCCGGTTGCCCCTCCTCCGATAATGATAAAATCCCAGACTTTGGGTTCATTATTTAATTGACTGATGAGTTGATTTCGATCCATAATAGTACTGTCATAGTGTTTTGTTGATCCCCTCTTAAGCTATCTTTAGTTCGATTCTTTCTCAGGAAATATCAACGCTTTGCCCCGGTATTCCCGATAGACAAATTCGATAAGAAATACGATGACAATCATGCCGCCCAGAATCCAAAGTTTGGCCGGATCATTGGTGACCGTGTACCATAGCAGGGCGGAGAAAGCAACCAGGCAGCCTGCTAATCCCACAATAGAGATCCAGCGTTTACTACTTGTTTTGGCTGCTAGCTTGATATTGGATGCGTTGACAGCAGCAAAGATCAATAGAAAACCAGAACTGCCCATAGTTGAAATTTCCGAGAGATCGGCAAGGTTAGCCAACAGTAAAGCAAGTAGGGTGGTGATAATTAACCCTTCGAGGGGCTGATTCCATATCTTTTTTTCGAGTACCTCGGGAAGCTCGCCTTCTTTGGCAATGATATAACTAAGTCTGGAGGCTCCATAGAGAGTAGCGTTAATGGCAGAGAATGTAGACAACATCGCTGCCACTGAAATGAGCGTAAATCCAGGTTGGCCTAAAAACGGTTTGGCGGCTTCTGCAAGGGCATAGTCTTTAGCCTGTACAATTTTAGGTACAGCCAGGTTGCCGATGCTTACGATGGAAATAAGAATATAGAGGAGGATCACAAAGCCAACGGCGCTATATAATGCCTTTGGTAAGTTTGATTCCGGATTGGTGATATCCTGTGCAGTATTGGCAATGAGCTCAAATCCTTCATAGGCTAGAAAAATAATCATTCCTCCTGCAGCTACCTGCATGATAGGCGTCCAATGACTTACCGCTAGGCTAGTTGTATCCACTCCCTGAAATCCCACTGCAATAAAGAAAACGAGAATGGCTACTTTTATGATTACAATATAGGTCTCGGCTTTACTTACTATGGAGGCACTTAACACATTCAGAAGAGCCGGGATAACGATTCCCAGGCTAATAAGCACGTGAGTCATCAGCGGCTGATATTCTTTGGGAAAGAAAGTGGCCCCGTAGTTGCCAAAGGCATAAGCATATAGTGCCAGCATGATCATATAACTAAGCCACAATAAATTGTTGAGTGCTCCGGTAAAGAGTTCAGTTCCGAAGGCCCGATCCAGATAAACAACTGTACCTCCCTGGCTGGGAAAACGGACAGATAATTTTGCATAAGAATAGGAAGTGACTAAAGCTACAAATCCAGCGATCAGAAAAGCCACAGGAGTGCCCCCATGTGCCAGTTGTACAGCAAGTCCCAGGACGGCAAAAATGCCACCCCCGACCATTCCTCCGATCCCAATTGAAACAGCGCCCCAATACCCGACTTTATCCGATGACATAATATAATTTTTGGTTAATATTTGATTTGCTCAACAAAAATGGTGACTTCGGAATTCATAACAAGGATTCTCTGTTTTGCAGCAGCGAATACTATAAATCATCCCATCATCAAGTCAGAATATGATTGCGCTACCAGTTGAGTATCTTGGATAGCGAATGATTCCATATATTGCCTGCATTGTCTTTGTAATATTTCGGGACCTATTGATCCGTCTTCATCGATTGCCTCGATTTCTACAAAATGCCCCAACCGTTTTACATCGTCAATATGAAATTTAACATTATCGATAAAATAGATTTCACGTTGTTTATCGACGACTACTTTGGTGCCAAAAGCATTATTCAGTAATTCATGCAAGGCTTCGGGATGATCAGCCGGAACCAGGTTGATGTCAGATGTCTTAGGTTCTTTCGTATCAGAGCGGTGATAAAAAATGAGATTTTGTTCAATAGAACCCTGGCGGAGTTTCAGGCGCCCGTCAGGAATGTCAAAATACGTGTCAATTTGATGATCCTTGCCTTTGAAATCAGCGTTTTGGTCTTTGAGTATGTTTCGGATATGATGGGGATCATCGCAGCGTGCTTTGATTTCTATATTCAGAATACTCATAAAATTTTTTAAGCGCTATGGATTAATGAGTTACATGATAAATTGTAGAGTACAACAAGATTTCTTGGTAAATAATCCGTGTTAAGCAACAGGCTTGATATCCTCGTCTGCCGCCCCGGCCCATTCTACATATTTGTTTCTTACTTGAGTGATCTGTTCTTCAAAATTTTTAAGATTCCAGTCTGAGATATCAACTGCTTCATGAATGTGTGCCGTTAAGGTTCCGGATTTTGTGACGAGCGTACCGCCTTTGCTAAGATCCCGGTTCCCTTCGAAGTAAATGGGAACAATGGGATACTGCAGGTCCATCGCCATACGAAATGGGCCTTTCTTAAACGGTCCGATAATGCCGGGGTGTTTGCGAGATCCTTCAGGAGCCATCATAATAGAGAGCTGATTTTTCTTTATTCGATTATAGGTCTTTTTAAGCGTAGAGATAGCTTCTTCCGATTTTTCCCGTTTAATAAAAATTTGGCCTGTCATTCGTCCAAGCAATAGAAAAATCGGGTTGTACTGAAATTCCCATTTAGCCACAAAACGTATATGTGGCAGCCCCAATGCCAATAGGGTCAAAATATCAAGCGTTGAACTGTGATTAATAATAAAGATAGCCGGTTGGGTGATTTCATCAGTATGCTTTTTGACTTTGAATGTAATGCCGCTAATCCATAATACCGGTTGGACCATCAAGGGAGCGATTGATTCTACAATAAAATTTGTGGCATGACCAAGGGAAAAAAACAATAAAAGGAGAATAATCGGGGTTGCAACCAAAAATATTAGGAAGAAAATGATGATTGCGAAGATGCTGCGAATGTATTCCTTAAAACCGAATTCAGATGATGTCATAACCGGTTTATTATCGTAGTCTTTGAAAAATTATAATCAACTTATTCTTAACTATTTGATGCTGAATCAAAAGAATAATACAAAAAAATACATAATCTCATCCCGGATTGCTCATCGGTGTAGATGATTTTCCCGAAAATGTTCGGGCGGATTTAAAGAGTCAGTTTTCTTTTCCGTCCTCCACGAATTATGCGTTCGGATAGATAATACAGTTTTTGTCTTGATGTTCGCTTAAATATGAGCTCAAAAGGTTATTTTTCCCAAAATTTGATTTTTAAAAACTGTTAAGTACATTCAAAATAGGAACTTAGTGGTCAAAAAATGAAAAAGGGGATATCCAGTACTAATAAAAGGGTTGTCGTAATAGGTGCAAGTATGGCCGGATTGCTGGCAGCAAGGGTATTGGCTGATCATTTTGAGAAAATTTTTCTACTTGAAAAAGATAGATTTCCACTGCCTGGCAAAAACCGTAAGAGTGTCCCCCAGGGGAAACACATCCATGTTCTGCTGGAACGAGGGAGACGAATTATGGAAAAGTATCTTCCCGGTTTAACAGATGAACTTATTCACCTAGGAGTTCCGGAAGCCATTGATGCCAGTAAATACATCGCATGGTATCATAGTGGGTTTCACAAACCTGGGGAGAGCAATATACAGGGGCTCGGAGCAGCACGGCCCACTTTGGAAGCTTCAGTCCGTAGGCGGGTATTGTCCTTACAAAATGTTCAGGCCATAGAAAATTGCAAAGTCCTGGGTTTGGAAACAACGGACAATGATAACCGGGTATCAGGCGTACGCTTTAAGAATTCGATGCACGGTAATCAAGAACAAACAATGGCAGCTGATTTAGTAGTAGATGCCTGTGGACGTGGGTCGCATAGTCCCCGCTGGCTTGAGAAGATGGGATACCATCGGCCTGAAGAAGAACGAGTAAAAATCGGAATACAGTATGTAACTTGTTTCTATCGCCGCAAGCCGGATCACATCCCAAGCCTCAAAGGCATCATTTATTTTGCAACTCCATCAACAAAACGTTTTGGGGTGGTATTAGGACAAGACGGCAACCGCTGGGTTGTAACATTGGGCGGATATCTTGGCGTTCAGATGCCCACTGATTACCCAGGATTCGTGCAATTTTCGAAAGAATTACCTACCTCTCATATTTATAAGCTTATAAATAAAGCCGAACGGCTTACCGACCCTGTAAGCTATAAGTTCAAAGCTAATTTGCGTCGACATTATGAAAAATTATCTCGATTTCCAGAAGGCTACCTGGTTGTAGGTGACGCTTTGTGTAGCTTCAATCCAGTATATGGACAGGGAATGACGGTAGCCTCCCTAGAGGCCGATGCACTGGATAATTGTCTTTCCGAAGGGCATAAACAGCAGTTATACAAGCGTTTCTTTCAGGAAGCCAGTGAAATAATCGATATACCCTGGGAATTGACCGTTGGCAACGATTTAAGCTTTCCGGAAGTAGAAGGTCGACGTACATTAATGACGCGTTTTTTGAATTGGTATATTGATAAATTACAAATTGCTGCCTGTAAAGATGCCAAAGTATCAGTAGCTTTTTTGAAAGTTATTAATATGCTTGCCCCGCCTCCCAGTATTTTGCATCCTGCGATTATCTGGCGAATCATAAAAAACCATTTATTTTCGGCAGGGTATGACACTGATCAAAATATTCCGGAAAATCGTCCTTCTTTTCTTGAGGATGATTAAATTTATAATAGAAGAGGTGATTATTTCTTCATATAACAGAGATAGAATCGGAGATAAAGATTCAGTTGAGAATTCTTATTCCTTAAGATCCGAAGTACAATGAGGACAGCGTGTGGCTTCAACCGGAATATCAGAAAAGCAATATTTGCACTTTTTCATGGAAGGGGCTACAGGTTCCGGTGCTTTTTCTGGGCGCTTAAGCCTATTGATATAACGTATTAACAAGAAGACAGCAAAGGAGACAATCAGAAAGCTGAGCAATGTGTTAATGAAAACCCCATAGTTCAGGGTAACGGCTCCAGATTGTTGAGCCGCAGCCAGATTGGCATATGGAGGAGCTGTAGCTCCCGCTTTCAGGACGATAAAAAAATTGGAGAAATCCATTCCCCCCATCAGTAATCCGAGAGGTGGCATCATCACATCCTTGACAAGTGATTGTACTACTCCTGTGAAAGCTGCTCCAATAATAATCCCAACAGCCATATCCACGACATTTCCCTTGACAGCAAATTCTCTGAACTCCTTTAGCATAGTCATATTATTAACATTAAGTGAATGATAAACAGTCACTTATAAAGATATAAAAAAATATTACTTAAATAACTATAAAAATATAAGAATTGCCGGGATAGTCTATAGAAAGGCGCTTAATTTTTACTTCAATGTAAGTACGTGGCCTGATTCCTGGTGAAATTTCAGGCTAATTATTCTCTTTTGGAATAACAGCCGATATTTGTTCAAAGTTAAAATAATAATCTTCCTTCACCTTGTCGTCGGCATCTTTGACTTCCACTTTATTAAGTACATCATTCATTTCTATGGATGTTGCCTCGATTTCCTCTTTTACTCCGCTATTAAAAATGATCTTAAATATCATTTTGCCAATATTAGAGTTGCGATTTGAAGTGAATTTATTCTTCTTCTGATTTGGCTGCTTCAGTTTTTTCCGTAGTATCCTCATTTTGAACACTTCCATTGAGCCACTCCATTACTTTTTTTCCAGGAACTTCTTCTTTTTGCAGGAGTTCTTCGGCCAGCTGATCTAATACTTTACGATTTTCTTTAATAGTATCGAGAGCACGCTGGTACGATTCTTTAAGAATCCGATGGACTTCTTCGTCAATTTCACGGGCCGTACTATCACTATATTCTCGCTGGCTGCCCATCTGCTCACCAAGAAAAACCTGCTCGCGTTGTCCACCAAAAGCAACATTGTTGAATCGGTCACTCATACCCCAATCGAGCACCATTTTTCGTGCAAGTTTTGTGATTTCCTTCAAATCATTTTCAGCGCCACTTGTAGCCGTATCAAAAATAAGATTTTCTGCTGCTCTTCCACCCATCATCACAGCCATACGATCAAGCATATATTTTTGTTCGTAGAGTAGTTTTTCTTTTTCAGGGAGCTGCATGGTCACGCCCATGGCTTTACCGCGTGGGATAACGGTGACTTTATGAATCGGATCGGCATTGGGTAATACAGCTGCGACAATAGCATGTCCTGCCTCGTGATAAGCCAATAATTTTTTTTCTTTCTCTGAGAGACGTATGCCTTCGCGTTTTAGTCCCATCATTACCTTGTCACGGGCCTGATCAATATCCTGTTGTTCAATAGCATTACGATCATACCGAGCCGCAATTAGTGCAGCTTCGTTCAATAAGTTTTTTAAATCGGCCCCACTGAATCCGGGAGTAGAACGCGCAATCTCTCCAAGATTAACCTTATCTGCAAGTACTTTGTTCTTGGCATGGATTTTAAGAATCTCTTTTCGGTGCTCTTGTGTTGGCAAATGTACCGTTATCTGTCGGTCAAATCGACCAGGCCGCAATAAGGCCTTATCCAAAATGTCGGGTCGGTTCGTTGCGCCCATTACCACTACTCCTTCATTGGATTCAAATCCATCCAGTTCGGAAAGCAGTTGATTAAGTGTTTGCTCTCGTTCATCATGTCCGCCTCCAAGGCCAGCACCACGTTTCCGTCCGATGGAATCTATCTCATCAATAAAAATGATACTTGGGGCCTTATCTTTAGCCTTGCTAAACATATCACGTACGCGCTTGGCTCCAACGCCAACAAACATCTCCATAAAATCAGATCCCGTAATTGTGAAATACGGAACGTTTGCTTCTCCTGCGACTGCACGGGCTAAAAGTGTTTTCCCCGTACCAGGAGGGCCAACCATGAGCAGCCCCCTGGGTATTTCTCCACCCAGAGAATCGAATTTTTTAGGATTTTTAAGAAAACTGATGATTTCCTGCAATTCAGTTTTGGCTCCATCCAATCCTGCGACATCATCAAAAGTGGTATTCACTTTTTCCGAATCCTGAAGTTTGGCCTTGCTTTGACCTATCTTAAACATGTTTTGTCCCTGCATGCGCATCTGTCGGAAGAACTGGAATCCAATCATAATCAGGAAGACAAGAGGTAATCCCCAAATTAGTATTGTCCACCAGTTAAAGTTATTTCTCGGCAGTGTTTGGACTTGCACATTATTTTTTTCCAGCATGTTCATAAGCTGGTCATCTCCAAAAGAAGGCAGATAAGTAGTAAATTGGCTGTACTGTGTAGTGTCGTTGCTGGATCTATTCAGTGTCTGTTTATGCTTAAGCTGCCCTTTAATATGGTCGCCCTGGATAGTTACTTTTTGCACATTGCCGTCTTTGACCTGCTGACGAAATGTGCTGTAATTGATCGAAGGAGGTCCGCCAAAGAGGCCACCACTTTGAGAGCTGAATAACCAAAAGGCTAGAAGTGCTGCAAGAATAATCCAATAAAAGGTGTATTGATGCTTTCCCCCCGGACCTTTTAGCTTTTTTTTCTTTTTAGGAGATTTGTTGTTGTCCGATTGTTGGTGATTATGCTCGGGCATAAAGTTATTTTAAATAAAGTATCTACTAAAATTCGGGTAAATATGTATCATCTTCAACGAAAATTAAAGGGAATGTAATTCCATCTTTTTGTTGGTGATTATATAAAAAAAGCCTCTGAGGCTATCAACCATCAGAGACTTAAGAGAGAGATTCATTAATGATGTTATTGTGAGTCGGGAGGGGATCGAACCCTCGACCCACGGCTTAAAAGGCCGTTGCTCTACCACCTGAGCTACCGACTCTCGGTTCAAAAAGAGATTCCAAATATACGGGTTTCATTAAAATAATTTCAACCTAAATCCGTGAAAAATTTTATTGCCGAATATTCAACCTATAGTTAGCGTTTTATTGGCCAATTGATAAAAAAAAGATACTTTGTAAACTACAAATTTTAACTCTTAATGAAGGTCTCTTTGTTGGCTTATTCTTCAATTGATTCGCTCATTCATCCTATCCGTATTCCCACTCCATTTACTGTAGGGGATGTTTTTAGCTATTTGATTACCGATGATAAAATTGTTTTGATAGATTGCGGACAGTTTACAGACAATGCCTTTTCGGTAATTGTAGAGAAGTTAAAAGAACATGGATTGGGCATAGGTGATATTGATGAAATTTGGCTCACTCATGGCCATCCCGATCACTTTGGACAGGCTAATCGACTAGCTGCTTGTTCGGGAGCGGTGGTCTACGGGCATCCTATGGAGCGAACTAACTTTGCTGGCAACAGTGATGGCCCCTTGTTTCAAGAATTTTTTTCCCGACACCATATCCCTGAAAATTATACTTCCCAGATGATTGAACAGTTGGATTGGTTACAACAATTTCAACAACCAATCGAGCCGGAATGGATCAAAGAAGGTGATCGGTTAAATAGTGGACAACTCGAAGTTGTTGTGCACAGGATGCCCGGCCATGCACCGGGACATGTTGTCTTTTCCACGGATGATAGCATCATTTTTGGCGGCGATTTGCTACTTGGCCATATAAGTACGAATGCGCTTATTAATTTTGACCCGAATACTGGTACCCGCAATAAAAGTTTACTACAATACCGTAAATCGTTGCAGTGGATTCGAAAGCAAAAAGGGTATGTTTTGCCCGGCCATGGCAAAATTATCGAAAATATTACGGAAGTAGCTGATCATCACTTGGATGAACATATTAAGCGCTACAAAAAAATTCAGAGCTTATTGACTGATCACTCCATGAGTTTGTTGGAGTTGTCATACAAAATGTTTCCTGATGCTATCAAGGAAGGGGCTGTATTTTTGGTACTCTCTGAAGTGCTTGGCTATTTAGACTGGGGTGAGCAAGAAGGCACTATCAGGAAAGAAGAAAACCGAGATGGAATTATTTTTATAAAAGAATGAGATGTCATCGGCAATTGAAATTCATATTTGACAATAAGAACAGCTATAGGCAGGTTCCAGTAACCAGTAACCAGTAACCAGTAACCAGTAACCAGTAACCAGTAACCAGTAACCAGTAACCAGTAACCAGTAACCAGTAACCAGTAACCAGTAACCAGTAACCAGTAAA
>Ga0102962_1000321_pt1 | contig 25029 bp, 19 predicted proteins | sample SalPonF2_C_D2_MG_FD_84519 | JGI IMG/M metagenome (GOLD analysis project Ga0102962, IMG submission 84519) | Salt pond soil microbial communities from South San Francisco under conditions of wetland restoration - Salt Pond MetaG SF2_C_D2_MG ...
CCGTTGCCCGCCGCACGCGCCGGCAACGCCAGTGCGCACGCCAGAAACACTCCAAACAACGCACTGCATACCGCCCTCCGGGGCGCAAGACTCGCTCTCATGCTCATTGTTACGGCCTTCGGATTTGAGATGTTCATTCGACACCCGCCTGGAAACCGGGCGTGCTCTCCCGTCCGTCCCGACAACGCTCCGGCACCGTCTCGCGCGCGGATTGCCGCGCGAGCGGCCCGCGGGGTACGGGAAGCGAGCGCCGGGTCCGCGGCCGGAGACCGCGCAGGCTCCCGGGGGATGGAAGAGGTGGGCAGGGTACCCTGCCTGGTGCGGCACGTGCGTCCCTGCCGCCCCGACACGCTTCCGGCGAGCTTCGCCGGCTCCCCTCGCCTGGCCAGGCATCACCGGTCGGCAGTGACACCCGTCCGGAATGCACCGTGCCCCCTGCATTCTTCTCTCTCGCGCCGGCTGATTGCCGGACTTCTCCCGCGATGCCGCGGCCCGCACCTGTCCACGTTCCGGCCGCGCCGACCGGCGCTCGCCTCACGCAACACCCCGCCACCGCGCCCGAACGGGGCACGCACGACTGCCCGTGACAGGTGTCAGGATACGAGCGACCCGGCGCATAGTACTAACCCGGTCGGGGCCCCGGCGTCCAGCCCGGTGAATGGTATACGAAGCGAATACCCGTAAGCCCCGCCGACGGATGCCGGTCCGGCGGCGTCGGCAGGCGGCGGAAATGCATCCGCATTGGCAGGAACGATAAGGAAGCGGGCGCCCCGGGCGGGGGTGCCCGCGCATTCAGGCGGGTCGGATCTCAGGCGGCGTCACTGGCCCGCCCGCGCGAGAAAGTCAGGCCGTCGCCCACGACGTCCACGCTGATGGTGTCGCCGGGGCCGAAGCGGCCCTGCAGGATTTCCCGGGCCAGCGGATTTTCCAGCTCGTGCTGGATCACCCGCTTCAGCGGACGGGCACCGTAGACCGGGTCGTAGCCCGCCTCGCCGATCCGGTCGAGAACCGCGGGCGCGAGCGCCAGCTGCATGTCGCGATCGCCCAGGCGCGACCGCAGGTAGCCGACCTGGATGTCGACGATGCGCCGGATCTCCTCGCGACCGAGCGCGTGGAAGACCACCACCTCGTCGACGCGGTTGATGAACTCCGGCCGGAAGTGCTGGCCGACGACCTCCATCACGGCCCGCTTCATCGCCTCGTAGTCCTCGCCCCCGGCCATCTCCTGGATCATCTGCGAGCCCAGGTTGGAGGTCATCACGATCACCGTGTTGCGGAAGTCCACCGTGCGCCCCTGCCCGTCCGTGAGCCGGCCGTCGTCGAGCACCTGCAGCAGGACGTTGAACACGTCCGGATGCGCCTTCTCGACCTCGTCCAGCAAAATCACCGAGTACGGCTTGCGGCGTACGGCCTCGGTCAGGTAACCGCCCTCTTCGTAGCCGACATACCCCGGCGGCGCGCCGATCAGCCGTGCCACCGAGTGCTTCTCCATGAACTCCGACATGTCGATGCGGACCATCGCCTCCTCGGTGTCGAACAGGAAGGAGGCCAGCGCCTTGGTCAGCTCGGTCTTGCCGACCCCGGTGGGTCCCATGAACAGGAAGGACCCGTTGGGACGGTTGGGGTCGGCCAGCCCCGCGCGGGAGCGGCGGATCGCGTCGGATACGACCGCGACGGCCTCGTCCTGGCCCACGACCCGCTTGCGCAGCTCGTCCTCCATGCGCAGCAGCTTCTCCTTCTCGCCCTCGAGCATCTTGGACACCGGGATGCCGGTCCACTTGGAGACCACCTCTGCGATCTCCTCTTCGGTCACCTTGTTGCGCAGCAGCGTGAGCGCCTCGCCCTGGTGCCGGGTGGCTTCCTCCAGGCGCTTCTCGAGCTCGGGGATCCGGCCGTACTGCAGCTCGGACATGCGCGTGAGATCACCGGCCCGGCGGGCGGCATCCAGCTCCACACGGGCGCGGTCGAGCTCTTCCTTGACGTGCTGGTCGCCCTGCACCGAGGCCTTTTCGGCCTTCCAGGTCTCTTCCAGGTCGGCATACTCGCGCTCGAGCCCGGAAACCTCGTCCTCCAGCTGGCCCAGCCGGCGCCTGGAGGCGTCGTCGGACTCCTTCTTCAGTGCCTCGCGCTCGATCTTCAGCTGGATCAGCCGCCGCTCCAGGCGGTCCAGCTCCTCCGGCTTGGAGTCGATCTCCATGCGGATGCGGCTGGCGGCCTCGTCGATCAGGTCGATGGCCTTGTCCGGCAGCTGGCGGTCGGTGATGTAGCGATGCGAAAGCTGCGCCGCCGCCACGATCGCCGGGTCGGTGATATCGACGCCGTGGTGGACCTCGTAGCGTTCCTTCAGGCCGCGCAGGATGGCGATCGTGTCCTCGACGGTCGGCTCGTCCACCAGCACCTTCTGGAAGCGGCGCTCCAGCGCCGCATCCTTCTCGATGTACTTGCGGTACTCGTCCAGGGTGGTGGCGCCCACGCAGTGCAGCTCGCCGCGGGCCAGTGCCGGCTTGAGCATGTTGCCGGCGTCCATCGCACCCTCGGCCTTGCCGGCACCCACCATGGTGTGCAGCTCGTCGATGAACAGGATGATCCGGCCTTCCTGCTTGGCCAGGTCGTTGAGCACGCCCTTGAGCCGCTCCTCGAATTCACCGCGATACTTGGCGCCGGCGAGCAGCGAGCCCATGTCCAGCGCCAGGATGCGCTTGTCCTTGAGCCCCTCGGGCACCTCGCCGTTGACGATGCGCTGGGCCAGGCCCTCGACGATGGCGGTCTTGCCCACGCCCGGCTCGCCGATCAGGACCGGGTTGTTCTTGGTGCGCCGCTGCAGCACCTGTACCGTGCGCCGGATCTCGTCGTCGCGGCCGATCACGGGATCGAGCTTGCCCTGCTCGGCCCGCTCGGTAAGATCGATGGTGTACTTCTCCAGCGCCTGGCGCTGCTCCTCGGCGTTGGGATCGCTGACGCTTTCCCCGCCGCGCACCTCGTCGACCGCCTTCTCCACCGCGCCGCGCGCGGCGCCGGCCTCTTCCAGGACGCGTCGCAGGTTGCTGCGCTCCTCCAGCGCCGCGAGCACGAACAGCTCGCTGGAGATGTACTGGTCCTGCCGCTTCTGGGCGAGCTTGTCGGCCACGTTCAGCAGCCGTCCCAGCTCGTTGGAGACATGCACCTCGCCGGCGTTGCCCTCCACCCGGGGCAGCCGGTCGAGCTCCTCGCCCAGGCGCGAGCGCAGGCGGCTGATGTCAGCGTCGGCACGGTTGAGCAGGTGCCGTACCGTGCTGCCCTCCTGATCCAGCATCGCCAGCATCAGGTGCGCCGGCTCGATGAACTGGTGGTCGCGGCCGACCGCCAGCGACTGGGCATCGGCCAGGGCGAGCTGGAACTTGCTGGTCAGTTTGTCCATTCGCATAGCCAGGGTTCTCCCGCAATTCTGTTTCCACTGCCCTATTCAATGCGGGCGGGGGTGGCACGATTCAAGTGCACCTCACGGGCACGCTAGCAGAGCCGGCGCGGCAGCCGCTTGACGCGGATCAGCCGATCCGGAGGCGTGCGGGAGCGCGCGTCGTCAGGCGAGATGGATGCCGGTCGCCATGCGGCCGCAGCGACCGTCGCGCCGGTAGGAGAAGAACCACCGGGGCATGCCCAGCGTGCACCAGAGTCCGCCGTGGACAGCCGGGACGCCCGCACGCCGCAGCTTGACGCGGGCAACCCCGCGAAGGTCCAGCAGGTAGTGTCCGGGCCGGGCGGGAGCGAAGCACGCGGCCGTGTCGTCGTCGGCTTCCAGCATGCGCTCGCGCACTTCCCCGCCAACCTCGTAGACGGCCCCGGAGATCGCCGGCCCCAGCCAGGCGCACAGTTCCGTGGCGGGCCGGTCCATCGCCGCCAGCGCCGCCTCCAGCACGCCCGCCGCGAGCCCGCGCCAGCCGCCGTGCACGGCCGCCACGACACTGCCGCGGCGATCGGCCAGGAGTACCGGCAGGCAGTCGGCGGTCAGTACCGCGCACACGATGCCGCGGGTGCGGCACACCACGGCGTCGGCCTCGGGCACATCGTCGTGGTCCAGCGACTCTGCCCGGGCCACGCGGCTCCCGTGCACCTGTGTCAGCCAGCGCGGCTCACCGGGCAGCCCCAGGGCGGCAACCAGGCGGCGCCGGTTCTCCGCGACCGCCGCGGGCTCGTCGCCGACATGCGCGCCGAGATTCAGGCTGGCGTAGGGTCCCGTCCCGGCGCCGCCGGCGCGCGTCGTGGCGAAGCCACGCACGCACCGATCCACCGGCCAGTCCGGGACGATCCAGGGCACCGGCCCCTCGCGCAGGCCTGCCGGGCGCGCTCCCGGGCGCTCGCCCGGCAGGCTCATGCCGGCCGGCTCTGCGCGTCGCACCGCAATACCTCGACGAGCCTCTGCATGTCCGGCGGCGGCGGGGCCTCGAACGTCACGAGCTCTCCGGTGGCGGGATGGGCGAGCGCCAGGCGCGCCGCGTGCAGCGCCTGCCTGCGGAAGGCGCGCAACGCTCCGGCCAGCTCTGCCCCGGCGCCGGCCGGCAGGCGCAGGCGGCCACCGTAGACCGGATCGCCCAGCACCGGATGGCCCGCATGGGCCAGGTGCACCCGGATCTGGTGGGTCCGACCCGTCTCCAGCCATACCCGCAGCCGCGTGTGGGCGCGGTAGCGCTCGCGCACGCGGTAGTGAGTCACCGCGGGGCGCCCGCCCCGGCGCACGGCCATCCGTACCCGGTCCACCGGGTGCCGGCCGATGGGTGCCTCCAGTGTCCCGCCGGCAATCACGCGTCCAATCACGATGGCATCGTATTCCCGGTGCATCTCGCGCGCCTGCAGCGCCGCCACCATGCGGGTGTGCGCCTCGGGTGTGCGCGCGACCACCAGCAGGCCGGTGGTGTCCTTGTCCAGGCGGTGCACGATGCCCGCGCGCGGCACGCGCCGGAGCTCCGGAGCGTGGTCGAGCAGCGCGTTCTGCAGCGTGCCGTCCGGATTGCCCGCACCGGGATGGACCACCATGCCCGCAGGCTTGTCGATCACCAGCACCGACTCGTCCTCGTACACCACGTCGAGCGGGATCGGCTGCGGCCGCACCACGTCGCCGGCGGGCTCGCAAGGCACACGCAGCACCACCTCGTCGCCCGCCGTCACCGCATCGCGGGGTCTCGGCTGGCTCCCGGCCACGCTGACGTGGCCGGCGCGGATCCATTGCTGCAGCCGACTGCGCGAATGCTGGGGGAACAGGACGGCGAGCGCCCGGTCCAGCCGCTCCCCGGAGAGCCGTTCTGGGACCGTCGCCCGGAGGACCGTCACGGTCCCGCCCCCCGGCAAGCGCGAAGCTCGCCGACCGGTCGTCCGGCCCGCGTCCGTGGGCGCGCGCAGGAACTTGCCGACCGGGAAGGTGGCTCTACCGCTGACCGGCTTAGTATACTGCCGCCACCATGATCGCGCCGCGGCGCGGAACGTCGGCCGGCGCCGCAGTGCGCACGGGCGCACCGACCGGCGGCGGGTCGGCTTTTCTTCCGGAAACGGGCACGGGCTGCATGCATCGAACACAGTTTACCATCGAACTCAGACGCTTATTCCCCGCGATCGTCGCGGCCATCGCGCTCTCCGCCTGCTCGTCGGCGCCGCCGAAGAACGAGAACCTGAGCGTCCAGCAGATGTACCAGCGCGCGCACCGCCAGGAGCAGCAGAACAACTACCAGAAGGCGCTCGACGACTACAACGCCCTGGAGGCACGCTACCCGTTCGGCGCCTATGCCACGCGGGCCCAGGTGGAGCAGGTTTACCTGAACTTCAAGACCGGCGACTACCAGTCGGCGATTTCCGCCGCCAACCGCTACATCCAGGAGCATCCGCGGGACAAGAACCTGGATTACGTGTATTACATGAAAGGCCTGTCCAGCTTCGACCAGGCGGTCAGCAGCCTGGAGGGGACCCCGCTGGGGATCGACCATACCCGCACCGATCCCAAGTACGCACGCCAGGGGTTCCAGACCCTGCAGACGCTGGTGAAGAAATTCCCGGACAGTCCGTACGCCCCGGATGCCCGGAAGCGCCTGGTCTTCCTGCGCAACCGCCTGGCCAGGCACGACTGGCACATTGCACATTACTACTATCGCCGGCGCGCCTGGCTGGCCGCGGCCAACCGGGCGGTGGAGATCATCACCAAGTACCAGGGCACGCCCGAGGTGCCGCGTGCACTGGGCCTGATGGTCCACAGCTACGAGCATCTCGGGCTCAAGCAGATGGCGTCGGATGCCCGGCACGTGTTGCAGGCGTCCTTCCCGCACCAGGCCAGCCGGGTGCTGGCCGAAACGGGCTGAGCACTGGCACGCGCGGCGGGGAGGACGGACGAGCCCGCCGACGGAAGGCCGGCACCCAGGCCGGAAAACATCCCCGAGGAGGCAGCCATGTGGGATTTCTTCCAGACGGTGCGCCACCGTCACTCCGTCCGGGCCTACAAGCCGGAGCTGCCGGTGACCCGGGAGCAGCTGCACGCCGTGCTGGAGACGGCTTGCGCGGCGCCGTCCGCGGGCGACCTGCAATCCTATCGCATCGTGGTCGTGCAGGACGCGGGACGGCGCCACGCGCTCGGGCAGGCCAGCGGGGGCCAGCGTTTCATCTCGCAGGCGCCGCTTTGCCTGGTGTTCTGCGCCGACCCCGGGCGGGCCGCCGAACAGTTCGACCAGCGCGGCCGCAGCCTCTACGCGATGCAGGACGCCACCATCGCCGCGACCTACGCTCAGCTGGCCTGCGTCGCGGCCGGGCTGGGGACCACCTGGGTGGGAGAGTTCGACGAGGCCGCGGTACGGGCGGCGCTGGAACTGCCGGCAGAGCTGAGCCCGGTCGCGCTGCTCAGCGTGGGACACCCGGCCGAGCTCCCGGAGCCGACCCGGCGGCGGCGCCTGGACGAGATGGTGATCCACGCGGGCTGAGTCCCCCCCGGATCCGGGCGGGGGGCGCGCCCTTGCCCGCTTCCACTCCCGAAAAGGGGCGACGCGCCTCCCGGACCCGGCTCCGGGCCGGGGATGACCCGCCCGGCGGCTCGGAAAGGATCGGGGCGAACCCTTCTGAGCCCGGTCAATTCATACCAGCTCGCTCATCCGCGTGCCCAGGTCGGCGGGCGAATGCACGGTCACGACACCGGCCGCCTCCAGGGCATCGAACTTGCCCTTGGCCGTGCCCTTGCCCCCGGTGATGATGGCGCCCGCGTGCCCCATGCGCTTGCCCGGAGGGGCGGTCACGCCGGCGATGTAGGCCACCACGGGCTTGCTGACCTTTGCCTTGATGTATTCGGCGGCCTCTTCCTCGTCGCTGCCGCCGATCTCCCCGACCATGATGATGCCGCGGGTGTCACCATCCGCCTCGAACATCTCGAGGCAGTCGATGAAGCCCATCCCGTGCACCGGATCCCCGCCGATGCCGACGCAGGTGGACTGCCCCAGTCCCGCCTGGGTGGTCTGGTAGACGGCCTCGTAGGTGAGCGTGCCGGAACGGGACACGATGCCGATGCTGCCGCTCTTGTGGATGGCTCCCGGCATGATGCCGATCTTGCACTGGTCCGGGGTGATCACGCCCGGGCAGTTGGGACCCACCAGGCGCGTCCCGCTGCCCTTCAGGGCGGCCTTGACCCGGATCATGTCGGCGACGGGGATATGCTCGGTAATGCACACGACCGTCTCGACCCCGGCGTCGGCCGCTTCCAGGATAGCATCCGCGGCGAACGGCGCCGGCACGTAGATCATGCTCGCGGTGGCTCCGGTCTGGGCAACCGCCTCCTGCATGGTGTTGAACACCGGCCGGTCGAGATGCGTCTCGCCGCCGCGGCCGGGGGTGACGCCGCCCACCAGCCGGGTGCCGTAGGCGATGGCCTGCTCGGAGTGGAAGGTCCCCTGGCTCCCGGTGAAGCCCTGGCAGATCACCTTCGTGTTGCTGTCGATCAGTATGCTCATGAATGCCTTCCCGCTTGCGCGTGAACGATTCCGGAAGGGTCGCGCTGTCAGCGCGCGGCCTCCACCACCTTCCGGGCGCCGTCGTTGAGATCGCGTGCCGAAATCAGGTCCAGGCCGCTGTCGTCCAGCATCTCGCGACCGCGCTCGGCGTTGGTTCCTTCCAGGCGCACCACGACCGGCACCTTCACGCCCACCTCCTTGACCGCGGAGATGATGCCCTCGGCGATGAGGTCGCAACGCACGATGCCGCCGAAGATGTTGACCAGGATCGCACCCACCTCGTCGTCGGAGACGATCAGCTTGAACGCGGCCGCCACCCGCTCGGAGGTGGTGCCGCCGCCGACGTCGAGGAAATTCGCCGGATTGCCGCCCTGCAGCTTGATCACGTCCATGGTCGCCATCGCCAGGCCGGCGCCGTTGACCATGCAGCCGATATCCCCGTCCAGGGTGACGTAGTTGAGATCGTGCTCGCGGGCGAGGCGCTCCTTCTCGTCCTCCTGGCTGGGATCGCGCCACTCGGCAAGACGCTTGTGCCGGAACAGGCCGTTGTCGTCGAGGTTCACCTTGGCGTCCAGCGCCAGCAGGTCGCCATCACCGGTCACGATCAGCGGATTGATCTCCACCAGGCTGGCGTCGGAGTCGAGGAACAGGTCGTACAGGCCCCTCGCGATGCGCACCAGCTGGCCGACCTGGTCCCGGTCCAGGTCCATTCCGAATCCCAGGCGTCGCGCCTGGAAAGCCTGGAAACCGGAAGCGGGGTTCACATCCACGGTCAGGATCTTCTCCGGCGTGCTCGCCGCGACCTCCTCGATCTCCATGCCGCCCGCCGCGGAAGCCATGAACACCACGCGTTCACGGCCGCGGTCGACCAGAACGCTCATGTACAGCTCGCGCTCGATCCGCTGGCCCTTCTCGACCAGCACCTCGTGCACGGGCAGCCCCTCCGCTCCCGTCTGGTGCGTTACCAGCGGCTTGCTCAGGATCTCCCGCGCCGCCTGTTCCACCTCGTCGGGGCTGTCGGCGAGCTTGACGCCGCCGGCCTTGCCGCGGCCGCCGGCATGGACCTGGGCCTTGACGACCCACTTGCTGCCGGCAAGCTGGCGAGCCAGCTCACCGGCGCGTTCGGGGGAGTCGGCGACCCGGCCCTCGGGCACCGGGATGCCGAACTCCGAGAACAGCTGCTTGGCCTGATATTCGTGAAGATTCATGCAGAGAACTCCAGGATGGAGGCGGGTCCGGGTCCGCTATTCTGTCCGAAAGCCTCCCCTGACGCAAAACGGCGGGTTTTCGGATAGAATCCCCCAGAAGCCGTGTACGCAGGGTATCCGGCCCGGTTTCGACGATACGAAACGCACCACATGCGCCGACGCGCGCGGGGCCGGCCGGAGCGCTTCCGCCGACATTCTGGAGACAACAAGCGGCGGACAGAATTCCCTGATCGCTAACGCCCGGGGGTCCGCGATCCAACATGGCATCGATCGAAGCCAGCATTGCACCGCCGGCGGCCGGCCAGTGGTCGGAGCTGCGTCAGTGGAACGCGCTGGGCTTCTACAACGGCATCCGGCTCGCGCTCGGGCTCGCATTCCTGCTGGTCACGGTGTTCGCACCGCCGCTGCCCCCCTGGAGCGCGTTCAAGAGCCTGCCGATGGCCGCCGGCATCCTCGTCTACGTGCTGCTGGCCCTGGCCTGGACGCGAGCCATTCGCCTGCGGCGCCCGGCGCTGCGCCTGCAGCTCAACAGCCAGCTCCTGATCGACATCGCCCTGATCGTCCTGGTAACCCGGACCACCGGGCTCAGTACCGGGATCGGAGCGCTGGTCCTGGCGCCGGTGGCGGTCGCCGGGCTGCTGCTGACGCGGCGCTTCGCGGTGCTGTTCGCCGCGCTCGCCTCCCTCGGGCTGCTCGGCGACCAGGTCTACGGGCAGCTGTTCCTGTTCCAGCCCGCCGCCTACACCCAGGCCGGCATCCTCGGGGCGCTGGCGTTTACCTCGGCGATCACCGCCAACGCGCTGGCGCGCCGGGCACGCGAGAGCGAGGCGCTGGCCGAGCGCCGGGGACAGGACATCCAGGGCCTGTCGCGCCTGAACGAGATCGTGATCCAGAACATGCAGAGCGGCATCGTGGTGGTCAGCCCGGAACGCCACGTGCGCCTGATCAATGCCCAGGCGCGCCGCATGCTGCTGGGCTCGCCCGAGGCCTGGGCCGTGGGACGGCCGCTCGAGGAGCTCGCGCCCGAGCTGGCGGGCCTGCTCAACCGCTGGGACCTCAACCCGCTCAACACCATCCACAGCTTCCGCTCCGCGGACCAGTCGACCGAGATCATCCCGTATTTCTCGACGCTGGGCGGCGAGGGCGAATTCGGCACCCTGATCTTCCTCGAGGACATGGCGCTGGTGAACCGCCGCATGCAGGAGATGAAGCTTGCGGCGCTGGGGCGGCTCTCGGCGAGCATCGCCCACGAGATCCGCAACCCGCTGGCGGCGATGAGCCATGCCGGGCAGCTCCTCGGCGAGTCGCAGGGACTGCGGCCGGAGGACCTCGACCTGACTCGCATGATCCAGTCCCACAGCCGGCGCATCAACAGCATCGTCGAGAACGTGCTGCAGCTCTCCCGCCAACCCGCCTCCAAGCCGCAGCTGCTGGACCTGTGGGAGTGGCTGCCGGAGTTCATCGAGGGCTGGCAGGCCGAGCACGGTCACCCGATCGGGATCCGGCTGGCCCTGGATCCGGCTGCCACCGAGGTGCGCATCGATCCGGGCCACCTGCACCAGATCCTGGACAACCTGCTCTCCAATGCGCGCGAGCACGGCGCGAGCCCGGACGGCGAGGTGCGCGTCGCGATCCGCTCGGGTCTGCTGGGGCACGGTCAGCGGATCTACCTGGACCTGCAGGACGACGGGCCGGGCATCGACCCCGACGTGGTGGAGCAGGTCTTCGAGCCCTTCTTCACCACGCGTCACGGGGGCACCGGGCTGGGCCTGTTCATCTCCCGCGAGCTCTGCGAGTTCAACGGGGCGAACCTCGGCTATCTGGCTGGCGACGCGGGTGCCAGCCGGTTCCGCATCACCTTCGGCGACCCCAACCTGTGGACCACGTAGCGCCATGAGCAAGCAGCGCGTCCTGATCGTCGACGACGAGCCCGATATCCTCTCCCTGCTGGAGATGACGCTGAGCCGCATGGGGCTGGAGACCCGCGGCGCGACCAACCTGGCCGAGGCACGGCGGGCGCTCGCGCGGGACGACGTCGACCTGTGCCTGACCGACATGAAGCTTCCCGACGGCAGCGGCATCGACCTGGTGCGCGCGATACAGGAGCGGGAGAACCCGCTGCCGGTAGCGGTCATCACCGCGTACGGCAACGTCGAGGCGGCGGTCGAGAGCCTCAAGGCGGGAGCCTTCGACTTCGTGTCCAAGCCGGTGGACCTGGAGATCCTGCGGCGCCTGGTGCGCTCCGCGGTCCGGCAGGCGGACCATCATCCCGACCGCCGTTCGCGCGACGTGCTGCTGGGCGACTCGGCCCCCATGCAGCGCCTGCGGGGCCTGATCGTGAAGGTCTCGCGCGGACAGGCGCCCGTCTACATCACCGGCGAGTCCGGCACCGGCAAGGAGCTCGTCGCCCGCCTGATTCACGAAAAGAGCCCCCGCTCGGAAGGTCCGTTCGTGCCGGTGAACTGCGGAGCGATTCCCTCGGAGCTGATGGAGAGCGAATTCTTCGGCCACCGCAAGGGCAGCTTCACCGGCGCGGTCACCGACAAGGCAGGCCTGTTCCAGGCCGCGGAGGGCGGCACGCTGTTCCTCGACGAGATCGCCGAGCTGCCGCTGTCCATGCAGGTCAAGCTGCTGCGCGCCCTGCAGGAGCGCTCGGTGCGGCCCGTGGGCGCGGAACACGAGGTCCCGGTCGACGTGCGCGTGGTCAGCGCGACGCACACGTCCCTCGAAGAACTGGTGCGCAGCGGCACGTTCCGCGAGGACCTGTTCTACCGGATCAACGTGATCCAGCTGCAGGTGCCACCGCTGCGCGAGCGCCGGCAGGACATCCCGCTGCTGATCGATCACGTGCTCGCGCGCCTGGCCGAGCGCAGCGGCGAGAGGCCGCCGTCGGTGGCACCCGAGGCGCACCGCGCCCTGTCCGGCTACGATTTCCCCGGCAACGTGCGCGAGCTGGAAAACATCCTGGAACGCGCTCTGACCCTGTGCGAGGACGGCGTGATCCACGAGACGGATCTCCAGCTCCGCCCCGCCCCGGGGCCGGACAACGGCACGGCGAGCCTCGATGACCAGCTCGAGGACCTGCAGCGCGAGTCGATCCTGCGCGCGCTGGAGGAGAACCGCTACAACAAGACCGCCACGGCGCGTGCGCTGGGCATCACCTTCCGCGCGCTCCGCTACCGCCTGAAGAAGCTGGGCATCGAGTAGGCCGGAGCCTGCGGCAGCCGACGCCCCGCGTCACATTGTGACGTCACGCGTCACCTCTGCCTCGTCGCGCCGGCCACGCGGGCATCGCCACATGACGGAAGAATCCGCGATGCATAAGGACAAACCATCTTTAGTTACAATGACTTATACTTCTTCTCCCGCTTTCGCCGCAGGCTTCTCGACAGATTGGCACGGCTCGTGCATGCGAATGCGCGCACAGAGGCGGCAGACCATGATCCCGCCACTACCTATGCATAGACGAAAGGCAAGGGGAGTAGCCATGAAGAGGACCCAGCAAGGTTTCACGCTGATCGAGCTCATGATCGTGGTGGCGATCATCGGCATTCTAGCCGCCATCGCGATCCCGCAGTACCAGAACTACGTGGCCCGCAGCCAGATGTCCGAGGCCTCGACGCTGATCGACGGCGCCAAGACATCGATCGAGTCCTACATCGCCCAGAACGGCTCGTTCCCGAGCAGCCTGAGCGGCACTCTGGGGGTCCGCACGAGCGGCAAGTACGTCGCGAGCATGGCCGCGCTGCCGACCGGCACCAGCGGCGCCGGAAGCGTGACGGTGACGATGAAGGCCAGCGGCGTCTCGCCGAAGATCAAGAACGGCACCGTCACCTGGAACCGTACGGTCGGCGGCGTCTGGTCGTGCACGGCCTCGACCCAGCTCAAGTCGTACATGCCCTCGACCTGCAGCTGATCGCAGACAACCAAGAACAACGATGGTCCTTTGGTCCTGAGACCCGCTTCGGCGGGTCTTTTCTTTCCGGGGCCGGTTTGGCTCAATGAATGAGCGTAGCGGCAACCTCCGTTGCTGCCCGAAACGTATGGGGACCTGGCACATGAGCCGCAGCACGGTGACCCTGGCGTCGCTGGCCCTGGCGTACACCTTCGCCCTGGTGTACCTGGGTCCGGGCAACAACCTGATGTTCCTGATGCCCATCACCGCGGCGCTGTTCCTGGCCGCGGGGGCACGACTTTGGCAGGACCTGCGACGGGAGCGCATCACCCTGCCCGCAGGCGGCATGCCGCTGCTGATGGCCCTCTACCTCGCCTGGCTGCTGCTGAGTCCCTGGTGGAGCACCTGGTTCCAGGTCAGCTGGTACAACGCGCTGGGGATCGCCACGCTGCCCCTGGTATTCCTCGTCTGGATGTACCAGCCGGAGCCGGACCGCGTGTGGGACCGTCTTTGGCCACTGCTGTTGGTGGCAACCGCCCTCGCGGGCCTGTGGGGCATTATCCAGTACGCGCTCACGCAGCACCGCAGCAATGGGCCGTTCCTGGACTACAACTCCTACGCGGCGGTGTTCGTCCTGTTCCTGCTGCCGGTACTGTTCCGCTACCTGACCCTGAGCCAGCGGCCGCGGGGGAACGGCTGGCGGCTGCGGGCGCTCGAGCTGTTCATGGCAATCGCCTTCGGGGCGCTGTTCGTCGCCTATTCCCGCGGTGCTACCGGCACCCTGCTGATCGTCCTGCCGCTCGCCGTGGTGCTGGCGCGACGGTACTACCATCGCCTGTGGGTTCCGCTGCTGATCTTCGCGGTCATCGGGGCATGCACCTACACGGCGGTCAAGACCTATCCATCGAAGACCATCCACCGCAATCTCGATCTGAAGAAGGACCCGTCCTTCGACGCGCGCCTGATGATGTGGCGCTCGGCCTGGAACATCTACAAGACCCACCCGTGGCTCGGCACGGGTCTGGGCACGTTCAAGATCTACTACCACAGCTACCGCGACCCCCGGGAGACAGAGTCCTCGGGCGATCTGGCACACGACGACTACGTCGAGTTTCTGCAGGAAGGCGGCCCGGTGCAGCTCGGTTTCCTGCTGGCGACGGGCCTGTGCGTGCTGGTCGTCGGCATCCGCCTGCTGCGCCGCCTGCCGACGCGGCACGAGGCGCGCGCCCCACCGGGAGACGCGGCGCACCACCCCGCCGAGGCGTTCGGGCTCCTGCTGGGGCTCACCGCCATCTACGGCCAGACCGTGGTCAACTTCATCTTCTACATCACCGCCTTGTCGATCGTGGCCGGCCTGTTCCTGGCGCGCGCCTACCGCATGGACACGGAGCCACCGCTGCGTACCGTGCCGCTGGCGGTACGCCCGTCGGTGTCGGCGTTCGCCCTGTGTGTGCTTCTCACCCTGCCGGTGATCGGCCTGACGCTGGACGGCCTTTCCGCCATGGTGCTCGGCGGCCAGAGCGGTCTGAGCCTGGCCCGCCGGATCGAGCACAACGGCCACTCCCGCTACAAGTTCGCCGTGCTGCTGTCCTCGCTGCGTCCGGGCAACATCATCCCCTGGATCAGCCTGGCTCAGATGGACCGGGGCATGGCCGCGGCGGCGAAGAACCGGGCGACGCGCCTCAAGATGGCCCGCCAGACCCGTGACGACTACCTGCACCTGCTGCACGTCGTCGAGATCAACCCGTTTGCGCTGCACGGGCTGGCAATGCTGATCCTGCATTACCCGTCCGTGAAACAGGGCCTGCCGCCGCGCTACGACAAGGATCCCGCGACGCTGCTGGTCGATGCGATCAAGCAGAATCCCCAGTTCGTCCAGCCCTACCTCGACCTGTCCCGGCTGCTCGAGCAGCGGGGCCACGATTCGGCCGCTCTCGGCGTGCTGGCGGGCTTCTTCAACACCTGGCTCGACGTGCCGGGCTCCTCGCGGGTGCAGGACATCAGGCTGGTCGACCGCGCGCTGCATCTCGCGGTAAAGCTGCATCGCACGCAGGCCGCGCGTACGCTCGCCGCCGCGCTGCTGCAGCAGCAACCGCACAACCGCTTCGCCCGCAACGCGATGGCGAACACGGACAGGCAAACGGACGAAGGTGCCGGCCGTCGGAAAATCGCGCCGCACGGTTGACATAAGTTGTTTTCCGTCAAAGAAATACACTAGTATCGTAGTCGGGTACGCGACAAAGAAAGAACCGCCCTATCAATGGCCACATCGACTGTCAGATCCAGCCTGGGTGGGCTCGCGCGGCGCCTCGTCGCCGACGGGCTGCTGGGCGAGGCTGATGCCATCAAGGCCCAGCAGGCCGCCGCGCGCGGCAAGAAGATGCTGGTCAGCCAGCTCGTGGAAGACAAGCTGATCGAGCCGCGGGCGATGGCCATGGCCGCGTCCGAGGAGTTCGGCGTCCCCTACTTCGATCTCGACGGCATGGACATGGCGTTCGCGCCGGTCAAGGAGGTCGACAGCAAGCTGATCCAGCGCCTGCACGCGCTGCCGCTGTACCGTCGCGGCAAGCGCCTGTTCGTCGCAGTCTCCGACCCGACCAACCTCCAGGCCCTGGACGAGATGAAGTTCCACACCGGGATCAACACCGAGCCGATCCTGGTGGAGGAGGACAAGCTCGCCCGCGCCCTGGAAGTCGCGGGCGAGAGCCTCGACGAGGCCATGACCGGCCTGGTCGACGAGGACCTCGAGAACATCGACATCGGCGGCGGCGAGGAAGACCAGCAGGCCGACATTACTGCCGCCGACGTCGACGACGCGCCGGTGGTGCGTTTCGTCAACAAGATCCTGCTGGACGCCATCAACCGCGGGGCGTCGGACGTCCACTTCGAGCCCTACGAGCGCTTCTACCGGATCCGGTTCCGCCAGGACGGCATCCTGCACGAGATCGCGCAGCCGCCGGCCAACCTGGGCATGCGCCTGGCGGCGCGCCTGAAGGTCATGTCGCGCCTGGACATCGCCGAGCGCCGGGTCCCGCAGGACGGGCGCATCAAGCTCAAGCTGTCCAAGACTCGGGCCATCGACTTCCGCGTGAGCACCTGCCCCACGCTGTGGGGCGAGAAGGTCGTGCTGCGCATCCTGGACCCGTCCAGCACCCGGATGGGCATCGACCAGCTGGGCTACGAGCCCGACCAGAAGGAGCTCTATCTCAATGCCCTGCAGCGGCCCCAGGGCATGATCCTGGTCACGGGCCCCACCGGCAGCGGCAAGACCGTCAGCCTCTACACCGGGCTGAACATCCTGAACACCGCCGACCGCAACATCTCGACCGCCGAGGACCCGGCGGAGATCAACCTCCCCGGGGTCAACCAGGTCAACGTCAACCCGAAGGTCGGGCTGACCTTCGCTGCCGCGATGCGCGCGTTCCTGCGCCAGGACCCCGACGTGATCATGGTCGGCGAGGTGCGCGACCTGGAGACGGCCGAGATCGCCATCAAGGCCGCCCAGACCGGGCACATGGTGCTGTCGACCCTGCACACCAACGACGCGCCGCAGACGCTGACGCGCCTGGTCAACATGGGGGTGGCCCCGTTCAACATCGCCTCCTCGGTGACCCTGATCATTGCCCAGCGGCTGGCACGGCGCCTGTGCACCCACTGCAAGGAGCCGCTGGACCTGCCCCGGGACGTGCTGCTCGATGCCGGCTTCGACGAGGACGAGCTCGACGAGCTGAAGATCTACGGTCCCAGGGGCTGCGACCAGTGCACCGACGGCTACCGCGGCCGCGTCGGCATCTACCAGGTGCTGCCGGTCTCCGAGGCGATCGGCCGCATCATCATGGAAGGCGGAAACTCGCTTCACATTTCCGACCAGGCCAGGAAGGAGGGTGTGACGGACCTGCGGACGTCCGGCCTGCGCAAGGTGCGCGCCGGCATCACCAGCCTGGAAGAAGTCCACCGGGTAACGCTCGAGTAACGCCATGGCCACCGAGGATCTGAAGAACTACCTGTTCACCTGGGAGGGCAAGACCCGGGACGGCGACATGGTCAAGGGCCAGGAGACCGGTCCCAGCGAGGCCTTCGTCAAGGCGCAGCTGCGCCGCCGCGGGATCATCCCGGTGCGCATCCGCAAGAAGGCCGCGAAGAAGAAAGGCAAGAAGAAGATCCAGACCGGCGACATCGCCATCTTCACCCGCCAGCTCGCGACCATGATGAACGCCGGCGTGCCGCTGGTGCAGGCCTTCGAAATCGTGGGCCGCGGCCATGACAATCCGGCGATGCAGGAGCTGCTGCTGACCATCAAGAACGATATCGAGGGCGGCACCAACCTGACGGATGCGCTCGCCAAGCACCCGAAATACTTCGATTCCCTCTACACCAGCCTGGTCGGAGCCGGCGAGCGCTCCGGTGCACTGGAGACGCTGCTGGACAAGATCGCCATCTACATGGAGAAGTCCGAGGCGCTCAAGTCCAAGATCAAGAAGGCGCTGGTCTACCCGGCGGCGATCGTTGCGGTCGCCATCATCGTCAGCGGCATCCTGCTCTACTTCGTCGTGCCCCAGTTCCAGAGCCTGTTCCAGGGCTTCGGGGCCAATCTGCCGGCGTTCACGCTGCTGGTGGTCGGCCTGTCCAAGTGGACCCAGAAGTACTGGTGGGCCGTGATGCTGCTGCTCGGCGGTCTCGCGTTCGGCTTCGCGTGGGCGAACCGCAACGTCCCGGCTTTCCGGGAAGCGGTCCACCGATACTCGCTCAAGATCCCCGTGATCGGGAAGATCCTGCGCAAGGCGGCAGTGGCACGTTACGCGCGCACGCTCGCGACCATGTTCGCCGCCGGCGTGCCGCTGGTGGATGCGCTCGACTCGGTCGCGGGCGCCACCGGCAACCTGGTCTACGAGCGCGCCGTGCAGCAGATCCGCGACCAGGTCGCGACCGGACAGCAGCTCCAGAGCTCGATGCAGGAGGTCGCGCTGTTCCCGCATATGGCGGTACAGATGATCGCCATCGGCGAGGAGTCCGGCGACCTCGACTCGATGGCGGCCAGGGTGGCGGATTTCTACGAGGCCGAGGTCGACGACATGGTGGACAACCTGAGCAGCCTGCTGGAGCCGATGATCATGGTGATCCTGGGCATCCTGGTCGGCGGCCTGGTGATCGCCATGTACCTGCCTATCTTCAAACTCGGCTCGGTGGTCTCTTGACCGGCCGCGCCGGGCCCCGGACCGGCGACGCCGCCGGCACTCCGCTCCGGCGCGGCAGCTCACGGCGATGACCGATACCGTGTACCTGCTGCAGCAAAGCCCCGCCCTGCTGACCGGCTGCTGCTTTGTGCTGGGGCTGGTGGTCGGCAGCTTTCTCAACGTCGTGATCCTGCGCTTCCCCGCCCTGCTCGAGCACCAGTGGCGACTGGAGTGCGCGGAACTCGACGGCGAGACCTTCTCCGCGGAGCCGCCGCCGGGGCTGGTCTGGGCACGCTCCCGGTGCCCCCGCTGTGGCCACGCCATCACCGCCCTGGAGAACATCCCGCTGCTGAGCTACCTGCTCCTGCGCGGTCGCTGCTCCGCCTGCGGCGGCCGGATCTCGCCGCGCTATCCCGCGATCGAGCTGGCCGCGGGACTGCTCAGCGCCGCGGTCGCGTGGCACTTCGGCTTCGACTGGGCGATGCTCGCGGCGCTGGGCCTGACCTGGACGCTGCTGGTGCTCGCCGTGATCGATATCGATCACCAGATCCTGCCGGACGCGATCACCCTGCCGGTCATGTGGGCGGGACTGCTGCTGGCGCTGACCGGGATCTTCGCCTCCCCGGTCACGAGCATCGTCGGTGCGGCGGCCGGCTACCTGAGCCTGTGGGCCGTGTACCACGCCTTCCGCCTGCTGACCGGCAAAGAGGGCATGGGCTACGGAGACTTCAAGCTGCTGGCGCTGCTCGGCGCCTGGTTGGGCTGGCAGGCGCTGCCCGGTATCATACTGATCTCGTCCCTGGCAGGGGCGGTGCTGGGCATGGCATGGCTGCTGATCCAGCGCCGGGATTCCCAGGTGCCGATCCCGTTCGGTCCGTATCTCGCGCTGGGTGGCTGGATCATGCTCATGTGGGGCGGTGCAATCAACGCCGGATACCTGCGCTTCGCGGGCATCGGCTGACCACGCGGGCAGCTCCCATGGCCGATCTGATCATTGGACTCACAGGAGGCATCGCCAGCGGCAAGTCCACGGTCGCGCGTCGCTTCACGGACCGCGGTATCACGGTCGTGGACGCCGACGAGATCAGCCGGGCCGTCGTCGAGCCGGGCCAGCCTGCCCTGGAGCACATCGTGGAGGCGTTCGGGCCGGAAGCGCTGGACGCCTCCGGGTGCCTGGATCGGGCCCGACTGCGCGAGATCATCTTCAGCGATCCCGAGCAGCGCCGTCGTCTCGAGGAGATCCTGCATCCCGCGATCGGTGCCGAGATGGCCCGGCGCATCGCCGCGGCACCGGGGCCCTACGTCATCATGATGGTGCCGCTGCTGGCGGAGACGGCAGGCCGCGACCGGGCGGACCGCGTGCTGGTGGTCGACGTGCCCGAGGAAGTCCAGATCATGCGCCTGGTCGAGCGCGACGGCGTCACTGCCGAGCAGGCCCGTGCCGCCCTGGACGTCCAGGCCAGCCGTCAGCAGCGGCTCGACATTGCGGACGACGTGATCCGGAACGACGGCAGCGTCGACGCGCTCGACCGGCAGGTGGAAGCGCTGCACCGCCTCTACCTGCGCCTGGCCCGGGGCGAGCCGGCCCCGGAACCCGGCCTTCGGTCGGGCGGCGGGGAGCGATAGCCATGGCCACGGTCGAAAGTCGCGAGGGGCGGTCGGGCGGCCGCGCGGGGGAGGCCCGCGCGAGGCGGCTGTGCTTCGAGCAGCCCCTGAACGAGCGCATCCGCAAGTTCCTGCGGCTCGAGTTCCTGTTCGACCAGACGGTCCGCCTGCTCTCCGTCGAGGACGCATGGGCCTCGCGTGCCGCCATCGTCAGCCTGCTCGAGACCCGCGACGCGATGGGGCGGGGCGACGTCAAGCACGAGCTCATCAACGAGCTGGAACGCCAGCGCACCCGCCTGCGGGAGCTCGAGGGCAATCCGCACGTGCAGCAGGGCACGCTGCGCCAGCTGCTGGAGGAAGTCGCACAGCTGATCGAGGCACTCCACGGCCAGAGCGGCCAGCCCGGGGAGCTGCTCTCCGACCAGGGCATGCTGGAGGGGGTGCACAACCGCCTCAGCATCCCCGGGGGCACCTGCGACTTCGACCTGCCCGGGTTCCAGCACTGGCTGGCACGCCCCTATCGCGAACGTCGCGCCGCGCTGATCGAGTGGCTGGAGGCACTGTCGCTGATTCGCCGGGCGGTGGAGACCATCCTCACGCTGGTGCGGGAAAGCGGACAGTCGTCGCGTGAAGTCGCCGTCGACGGCGTCTACCAGGAGAGTCCGGATGCGAGCCGCCCATGGCAGCTGATCCGCGTGCGACTGCCCGGCGACAGCCGCTACTTCCCGGAGATCAGCGGCGGCAAGCACCGCATCAGCATCCGCTTCTGCGAGCAGCCGATGCAGGGCGGCCGGGCGATCCCCACGACCAGCGACGTGCCGTTCGAACTGTTCCGCTGTTCCTACTGACCCCGAGGGTACGGGTGATGCCGAAGCTCGCACGCTGCCCAACCTGCCGCAAACCCGCCCGACTGGGCGAGGACAACCCCTGGCGCCCCTTCTGCAGCGAACGCTGCAAGCTCATCGACCTCGGGGAGTGGTTCGGGGAAGAACACTACATCGCCGGGCCGGAGAGCGCGTCCTGGGAGAAGGGATCGGAGGGAGACGACGGGGCGCTTTAGGTCAGCAACCGTGTTAGGTTTTAGGTAAGAAGCGGCAAGTTTCGTTGCATGTTCTCCGGCCCGTAAGGCCGACCGGACCTCGGAGAAACTCTTGGGCTTCCCGTCGAGCAGAATCCGTGGGTAGCCACCGGATCCCTCTTTCCTAAAACCTAAAACCTAAAACCTAAAACCTAAAACCTAAAACGCCCTTCAGACCCACCCCCGAATCCCCGCAACCCCCTGCGCCCCGGCCTCCCGCGCCCGGGGCACGTCCGCGGCCGTCATCCCGCCGAGTGCGTACACCGGCAGCCTGGCCTGCTCGCACAGCGCTTCCAGGCCCGCCCAGCCCAGTGGATTCGCTCCAGGGTGGGACGGCGTCGGGCGCACCGGCGATACGAGCGCGAAGTCCGCGTCCCGCACCTCGGCCAGCTCGAGCTCCGCGGCGTCGTGGCAGGACGCGCCTACCCACTCCAGGTCCGGCGGCCGGGCATCCAGTGAGCGCAGCCGGGCGGCGCTGAGGTGTACGCCATCGAATCCCAGGCGCGCGGCAGCGGCCGGATCGCCGTTGAGCAGCACGCGGGCGCCCAACGCATGACACACGCCGGTCACCTGCGGGGCGAGTGAATCCAGGGCGGCCGGCGCGATCGTCGGCAGGCGCAGCTGAACCAGGCGGATGCCGCTCTCCAGGACCCGTTCCAGCCGCGCAAGAAAATCCCCCGGATCACCGGGTTCCGGCGGGGTGATCTGGCACAGGCGGGGCAGCCGGACCGCCGTGATGATCGGCCGGTCCGCCCCGATCAGGCCCCGGTCCGGCAGCCTGTCGGGCTCGACCCAGGCCAGCGGCTGGCCCTCGAGGCCGGCCGGCTCGCCCCGGAAGGTCTGGACCTCCCGGACGTCCAGCAGCACGCTGCGATCGGCATAATCGTGACGGATCCGGATCAGCGGCAGACTCCGCTCGACGAGCACGCCGAGCTCCTCGCGCAGCTCCCGCCGCAGCGCCGCGCCGACGTCCTCTCCGGGCTCGACCTTCCCGCCGGGGAACTCCCAGGTCCCCGCCATGTGGCTGCCCGGCAGACGCCGCGAGACCAGCACCTCGCCCTGGCGGTTGCGCAGCACCCCGACGGCAACGTGGACCGGGTCGCTCACGTGCGGTACTCGGCGTTGATGGAGACGTAGCCGTGGCTCAGGTCGCAGGTCCACAGCACCGCCCGGTCCCGGCCACGGCCCAGGTCGATGCGGACGGTGATCTCTTCGGCATCCATCGCACGCTGACCGGCCTCCTCGGTGTAGCAGGGATCCCGCCCGCCCCGGCTCACGATCACCACATCGTTGAGCGCGATGCGCACGCCCGCGATCTCCAGGTCATCGATGCCGGCCCGTCCCACGGCCGCCAGGATGCGCCCCCAGTTGGGGTCGCTGGCGTAGAAGGCCGTCTTGACCAGCGGCGAGTGCGCTACCGCACCGGCCACCGCGCGTGCCTCCTCCGGGCCGGCGGCTTCCTCCACCCGGATGGTGATGAACTTGGTCGCGCCCTCGCCGTCGCGGACGATCGCCTGGGCCAGCTCGACGCAGACCTCCGTCACCGCCCGGCGCAGGCGCTCCCATGCCTCGCTCCCGGGTGACGCCGCAACGCCGGTGGCGCCGGTCGCCAGCAGGCAGCAGGCATCGTTGGTCGAGGTATCGCCGTCCACCGAGATGCGGTTGAACGACTGCCCCACCGCCTCGCGCAGCAGCGTGTCCAGGTCGCCGCCGGGGACGCCCGCGTCGGTCGCCACGAACGCCAGCATGGTTGCCATATCCGGCCGGATCATGCCGGCCCCCTTGGCGATGCCGGACACCGTGACCGGCCGGCCCCCGATCTCGAGTCGCCGGCTCGCGGCCTTGGGCACCGTGTCCGTGGTCATGATGCCGCGGGCCGCTTCGACCCAGGCATCTGCGCTCAGGTCCCCGATCAGCCCCGGCAGTGCCGCGCGTATCGGTGGCAGCGGCAGCGGCTCACCGATCACGCCGGTCGAGAACGGCAGGACCTCGTCGGGCCGGCAGTCGAGCTCCGCGGCCAGGGCCTCGCAGCATGCCTGCGCGTCGCGGCGCCCGGCCTCGCCCGTGCCGGCGTTGGCATAGCCGGTATTGATCAGCAACGCACGGGGATTCGCCGCTGCCAGGTGAGCGAGCGCGACCTCCACCGGTGCGGCCCGGAACCGGTTGCGCGTGAACACGGCTGCACACTCCGTCCCCGGCGCAACCTCCAGCAGGACCAGGTCCTGCCGGTCCGGCTTGCGGATTCCCGCGGCCGCCGATGCCAGGCGGATGCCGGCGACCGGGGGGATGAAGGACGGGGGATTCAGTCCGACGGGCAAGTCCGCGCCTCCGGTGTCAGCGATGCGGGTCCCGCTCTCACTTGAGCATGCCGTGACAATGCTTGTACTTCTTGCCCGACCCGCACGGACAGGCCTCGTTGCGCCCGACCTTGCGCGTCGGGCGCACGTACGTCTCCGGGACGGCCATCGACTCGTCGCCCGCGCCGGCCGCCTCCAGCGCCAGCTCGGCCGGCGCCTCGGCCTCGGCTGCTTCGGGGAGCGCCTCGTGGCGGAACTGCATGGCGCTGGGGCGGCGGCGCTGCTGCTCCATGGCCGCGACGTCCTCCTCCTCGCGCACCTGCACCTTGTGCAGCATCGTCACGGTGTCGTACTTCAGGCGCTCGAGCAGCTCCCGGAACATCTGGAACGCCTCGCGCTTGTACTCCTGCTTCGGATCCACCTGGGCGTAGCCGCGCAGGTGGATGCCCTGGCGCAGGTGATCCATCGCCGCCAGGTGCTCCCGCCACAGGTCGTCGAGCACCTGCAGCATGATCGCCTTCTCCAGGTGACGCATCACGGGCTCACCCACCAGGCGGACCTTCTCCTGGTACTGCTCGTTCAGCTTGCCCGCGACGCGTTCGCGCAGGGCTTCCTCGTTGAGGTGCTCTTCCTCGTCCAGCCAGCTTCGGATCGGCAGCTCCAGGAAGAACTCGCGCTTGAGCGCCTCCTCCAGGCCCGGAACGTCCCACTGCTCCTCCAGGCTCTGCGGCGGCACGTAGTTGCTGATCAGGTCCTGCAGGACGTCGTCGCGGATCGCCGCCACGGTGTCGGAGACGTCCTCGCTCTCCAGCAGCTCGTTGCGCTGGTCGTAGATCACCTGGCGCTGGTCGTTGGCGACGTCGTCGTATTCCAGCAACTGCTTGCGGATATCGAAGTTGTGTGCCTCCACCTTGCGCTGGGCGTTCTCGATGGCCCGGGTGACCCAGCTGTGCTCGATCGCCTCGCCCCGCTCCATGCCCATGCGCTGCATCAGGTTGCCGATCTTGTTCGAGCCGAAGATCCGCAGCAGGCTGTCCTCCAGCGACAGGTAGAAGCGCGTCGAGCCGGGGTCGCCCTGACGCCCCGCACGGCCGCGGAGCTGGTTGTCCACGCGCCGGGACTCGTGCCGCTCGGAGCCCACGATGTGCAGCCCCCCGGCGTCCACCACCTGCTGGTGGCGCTCCGCCCAGCCATCGCGGATCCGGCGTACCTGCTCCGGATCGGGGTTCTCCCCCAGCGCCTTGATCTCCTCGTCCGGGTTGCCGCCGAGCACGATGTCGGTGCCACGACCGGCCATGTTGGTGGCAATGGTGACCACGCCGGGACGTCCGGCCTGGGCGATGATCTGCGCCTCGCGCTCGTGCTGCTTGGCGTTGAGCACCTCGTGCGCGATGCCCCGCCGGTGCAGCAGCTTCGACAGCAGCTCGGAGACCTCGATCGAGGCGGTGCCCACCAGCACCGGCTGGTTCGCCTCGCGCGCCTCGCCGACCGCGGCTGCGATGGCCTCGTATTTCTCCTCCGCCGTCATGTAGACCTGGTCCGGCAGATCCGCACGGATCATCGGCTTGTTGGTGGGAACCACCACCACTTCCAGGCCGTAGATGGTCTGGAACTCGTAGGCCTCGGTATCGGCCGTACCGGTCATGCCGGAGAGCTTGTCGTACATGCGGAAGTAGTTCTGGAAGGTGATCGACGCCAGCGTCTGGTTCTCGCTCTGGATCTTCACCCCTTCCTTGGCCTCGATCGCCTGGTGCAGGCCGTCCGACCACCGCCGCCCGGGCATGATGCGCCCGGTGAACTCGTCGACGATCACCACCTCGCCG
>Ga0102962_1000322_pt1 | contig 25023 bp, 20 predicted proteins | sample SalPonF2_C_D2_MG_FD_84519 | JGI IMG/M metagenome (GOLD analysis project Ga0102962, IMG submission 84519) | Salt pond soil microbial communities from South San Francisco under conditions of wetland restoration - Salt Pond MetaG SF2_C_D2_MG ...
AAATTAATAGATAAAGGATTAATAAAACAGATAGGAAAAGAGGGACCAGGTACTTATTACATTTTAGACTGAATACCTATTTAACCCGATTATGAAACAATTATGAAACAATTATGAAACAATAGCTAAAGAGTAATGGCCCCATTATGGCCCTTTTTGGCCCAATTAATGACCCGATTGAGGCAATGGATGAGTCATTGTGAGGCAATTAAAAACCATTTTTGAAACGACTTGAGCCGGTATGAGACATTTTATGGGACATATCGGACATTACAAAAAAAAGATTGAAGCCGACTTTCATGGAAAAACGGGCTACATTGTAAAATAAAGCCACTTTGTACGTAAATGTATTTTTAATTTATGAGACATTTATCGGACATTGAGCGGATAAGAATTAGTGAACAATGAGGCCATCACCAAATATACTATGGTTGAGTAGTAATGTGGTCAATAAGATTGGGCCATCCGATGGCCCCTTTTGGCCCAATTGAGGCAATGGATAAGTTTATAGTGTGTCAATAATAAACAGAAATGAACCGATAAGAAATAGATATTGGAAATCTGAGAAAAGTTTGTGCAATTAGAAACGGTTGAAATGAAAAAAACTAAAAATGATGTATTTCCAGAAGATTGGGAAATAGATGAAATAGGTAATCTTTTTGATATTCAGCAAGGAAAGGCTCTCTCTAAAAAAAACCGTTTAGGCAATAGGCCGAGACCTTTTTTGCGTACCGCAAATGTTTACTGGGGGAGATTAGAATCGAATCATTTAGACCGAATGGACTTTACAGAAGAGGAAGAAGAAAAATATAGATTGGAAGTGAATGACTTGCTCATATGTGAGGGAGGAGATATTGGTCGTACTGCAATTGTTGACAGAGAATTAAAGGGTATTTATCATCAAAACCATGTATTTCGGGCCAGAGCTTTAAATGGGAGCGTTAATTCAAAATTTGTAATGTATTGGATGCAGGCCGCTATAAAGTTACTGAATTTATACTCGGGTTTTGGGAATAAAACAACTATTGCAAATCTTTCGAAATCGAGGTTATCTGCTTATAAAATTCCACTTCCTCATCTCCCCGAACAACGCAAAATTGCCTCTATCCTGTCAACGGTCCAGGAGGCTATAGAACAGACCGAGTCGGTTATCCAGGCCACCCGGGAGCTAAAGAAATCGATGATGAAGCATCTGTTTACTTATGGGCCTGTGCCTGTAAGTCAGGCGGATCAGGTGGGATTGAAGAAAACTGAAATTGGTAATGTCCCATCGGAATGGGATATCGTAAAAGTAAATAAGGTTTTTGACTTCAGTAGGAAGCCCAGAAATTTAAAATTACAATCCAAACAGGAGATTCCATTTATACCCATGGGCTCAATTTCAGAATCTTGGGATCAGGTTGAAAGATATGTGCCGAAAAAATGGGAAGAAATTAGTAGTGGTACATTTGTAGAAAAGAACGACTTAATTGTTGCAAAAATTACACCGTCGTTTGAAAATGGTAAACAAGCATTACTCAAAAATTTACCAATCGATTTTGGTTATGCAACTACTGAAGTTTGGGCGTTACATCCGAATAAGAACAATAAAGTGTTATCTGAATTTCTATTTTATTATTTAAAAAAGAAAAATATAAGAGCAGAAATAGCCAATAAAATGGAAGGTTCAACAGGGCGTCAAAGAGTACCCAAGAGTGTGTTAGCAAACTTATTGATTCCCCTGCCTTCAATATCTATTCAACAGAAAGTCATTAATTATTTTTGGGCTCTTGATTATAAAATTAAACAAGAACAAGATAGGATTAATGGTCTAAATCGTTTATTTAACTCATTACTTGAAAATCTAATGACAGCTAAAATACGGGTAGTTAAAAAAGGGGTATAATTATGTGTCCAACAATTGGTGGGGAAGTCGCTTCTGTTCAGGATCCGATCGTGAAATATGTAAGTGAGCCATTAGTAACGGGGGATCTTTACCAATTAGGTTGGAATGAGGTTTCACAAGAAGAATGCCAGCGCTGCCGGGGTGGTGAAACGGGACTCATCATGAGGGAGTTATTCGTAAATCAAATGATGAAGTTGAACCCGGAATTTATGGACCGGTCCATGGCAGAGTCCTTAATTGGGAGACTGGAACGTCTTAAAACGAATATCGAAGGAAGTCTGGAGGCATGGGAGTTTTTAAAGGGGTTGAAAACCGTATTTGTACCGGAAGAAAATCGGGAGCGAAATGTTACCATGATCGATGCCGACCATCTGGACCGAAATGTATTTAATGTGACAAAAGAATTTTCCTTTGATAATGGTAATAAAACCAACCGGGCCGATGTTGTATTTTTGATAAATGGAGTCCCGGTACTAATTCTGGAAGCAAAAGCCGCCCACAGAATCGATGGTATGGATATTGCCATGAATCAAATACGCCGTTATCATCGGGAAACGCCGGAAATGATGACGCTCAATCAGCTTTATACGATTACCCATATCGTCAAGTTCTATTACAGTGCCACATGGAATGAATCCACCAAATGGATATTCAACTGGAAAGATGAGCAGGCCGGTAATTATGAAGAATTAGTAAAATCATTCTTTGACCGTCGCCGGATCGTTCGCTTGTTACATGATTATATTCTCTTCACCCGTGCCGATGATGAATTAAAAAAGGTAGTATTACGTCCACATCAAATGCGTGCCGTTCAAAAGATAGAAAAACGGGCTCAGGATCCGGAAAAAGATCGCGGACTCATATGGCATACACAAGGGTCAGGTAAAACCTATTCGATGATTGTAGCCGCCGAACAACTAATTAATAATAAATTGTTCGAGAATCCTACGGTTCTCATGCTGGTAGATCGAAATGAACTCGAAACCCAATTATTTCAGAATCTGGATGCCGTAGGTTTTGAGCATATGGAAGTAGCGAATACGAAAAAACATTTAAGAAAATTATTAAAAGATGACCGACGAGGTTTAATCGTATCCACCATTCATAAGTTTGATGAAATGCCGGCTAATATTAATACCCGGAACAATGTTTTCGTCATGATCGATGAAGCGCACCGAACAACAGGTAAAAAACTGGGAACCTATCTAATGGCTGCCCTACCCAATGCTACTTTTCTCGGCTTTACCGGTACTCCAATTGATAAGACCAGTCAGGGAAAAAGCACATTCGTTATATTCGGTAAAGATGATCCCAAAGATAAATATCTCGATAAATATAGTATTGCCGAATCTATTGAAGACGGAACCACAGTTGAGTTGCATTATTCACTGGCTCCAAGTGATATAAGAGTACAGAAAGAACTGTTAGAAGAAGAATTTCTGAATAATGCAGAAGCGGAAGGGCTATCTGATGTTGATGCATTAAACAAAGTATTAGAGAAGGCGGTTACACTGCGGACCATGCTCAAGAAACCGGAGCGTGTTCAACAAGTAGCGGAATATGTGGTCAAGCATTATAAGGAAAATGTGGAGCCAATGGGTTATAAGGCTTTCCTTGTCGGTGTGGACCGGGAAGCCTGTGCGCTTTATAAAAAAGAACTGGATAAGTTATTACCTTCCGAATATTCTGAAGTGGTTTACAGTAAAGGATTCAATGATGATGCACTCTTATCAGAATATCATCTAACGGATGAGCGGGAAAAAGCAATCCGCAAAGCATTTCGTAAACCGGACGGTAATCCGAAAATTCTGATTGTTACCGAGAAGCTTTTAACCGGCTTTGATGCTCCAATCCTGTATGCTATGTATTTAGATAAGCCTATGCGGGACCATGTGCTTTTACAGGCCATTGCACGGGTTAATCGACCATATGAAGATGAACACAATCGAAGGAAGCAATCCGGTTTGGTAATTGATTTTGTAGGTATCTTCGATAATCTGGAAAAAGCACTGGCCTTTGACTCGTCCGATATTGAAGGGGTTATCAAAGATATTATAGTCCTTAAAGAGCATTTCAAGGAATTAATGAAAACAGCCAGTGATGAACACTTGTCGATTATTAAAGGTAAGAAACGGGATAAAGCCATAGATACGATTGTCGAACACTACCAGGATGAAAACACCCGGTTAGAGTTTTTTGAGTTTTACCGGCATCTGCAGGACGTCTATGAAATCATATCACCGGATAAATTTCTATATGAATACCTTGGACCTTACGAAAATCTCTCACAGATGTATCGGATACTAAAAGAAGCCTATGAGCCGAGTCCATTGATCGATCATGAATTCTTACGGAAAACCAAAGATTTGGTCCAGGAATATACAAGCTCCAGTCCGATTAGTCCTGATTTGGAAATCTATGAGATTGATGAAAATACGCTTACGAAACTCGAAGAGTCCGGAAAAAGTAATTCTGAGAAGGTTATCAATTTGATCCGCAGTATAAACGATACGATTGCTAACGAAAAAGATAAAAATCCGGTTCTTATCTCAATAGGTGAAAAGGCCGAGCTAATCTCACAGCAATTCAGACAACGGCAAATCACTACTCAGGCGATGCTTGATGAACTACGGAATTTAGTAAAAGAAATCTATGAAGCTAAGAAGCAGAAAGCTGAAAAAAACATACCGGATGAATTATTTGTGGCTTACTGGCTATTTAAGGATGAAGGATTACCAAACCCGGAAGCTTTAGCGAACGAATTACATGATGCTTTTCAAAAATATCAGTACTTTGCTTACGATGAAAATCATGAACGAAGAATTAAACAAGCTATGACTCAGCTTCTGGCCAAACGTCTGAAAGGCCAAATGAAGGTAAAAGAGATCGTAGCTCTATCCAACAAAATAATGGGTGTATTAAAAGAATCAGAACGTAAAAATGGTCACTCCTAAAGCCTTTAAAAAAGAAGTCCAACACTGGGCTAAACAAATGGGAGTGAGGCCCTCAGCGGTTCATATACGATCCGATATGACCCGTAAATGGGGAAGCTGCTCAACCCGAGGTCGGGTATCATTTGCCAAAGATCTACTGGAAGAATCGGAAGCCAGAAGAAAGGAAGTTATCGTTCATGAACTTCTTCATTTGAAGTATCCTAACCATGGGAAGCTGTTTAAAGCCGCATTGAAGGCTTATTTAAACAAATTATAACGTATTCATTATATCCCACAAATTGCTATAATTCCATAATCTATTAATATTATTATTTTTAACACCCTTAGAAGCCACATAAAGTAACACGAATGAGGGGGGACTCTTCTTGTTAAGATATAATTACATGACTGATACTACAAGAGCAGCAACCTTAAATAACGATCGACCGCATCAGATAATAAAATGAATTTCATTGTCCCTGATACCAAAATGATCATATAATTTTATCAAGGGAAAAATAGATTATCGATCTTATACTTGTGCACATTTGACCCCATAGCGACCCCATACACTAATTATCCATACAAACAAAAAAAGGCCAAGAACCTAAGTCCTTGGCCTTCAATGTTCTCCTTTCGTACGCCCAGGAGGAGTCGAACCCCCAACCTTCTGATCCGTAGTCAGACGCTCTATCCAATTGAGCTATGGGCGCATGTTATGGATATTCATAAAATATCGTAACAAGATTTGTAAAATAAGCACTTTTAAAAACGTTGGCAAATAATTTTCATTACGTTATTTTTTCGATTCCGCCGTTTATTCTTAAATATTAATATCTTAGTTGTAGTATCTATCTAACTCAGGAGAGCCCGTTTTGTTATTTCTATTATTATTTACACTAACATTTCCATTCTATGTTACGTCGGTCGATTCCCTTCCCCGAGGGATCGTCATCGACAGCGTTTCTGTTTCCGGCGCAACACATCAAAGTTATGCTCTTTACCTGCCATCGAACTATGATTCAGCAAAATCCTGGCCGGTTTTATTCGGATTGGATCCTGCAGCCAGGGGACGCAAACCGGTCGACATTTTTAGTCAACCCGCTAAGCAGTTTGATTATATCATTGCCGGATCTAATGATGCTCAAAATGGTCCCATTAATAAAATATTGCCGGCGGTTTATGCTATGATGCGAGATGTGAAGCAGAAATTCCATATCGATAAAAAACGAATCTACCTCACGGGTTTTTCCGGCGGTTCGCGTCTTGCCAGTTATATCGCTTCTCAAAATCCGGATATTGCCGGTATTATTGCATGCGGCGCAGGACTTCAGCCAAATTTGAAACTAAGTCCTGATCCCAAATTCTCTTATGTGAGTACAGTTGGCAATGCCGATATGAACTTTATTGAGATGAAAGAGCTCTATCAAACGATGAACAAAATGAATTGGACTCATCACATGATTATTTTCAACGGTACGCATCAATGGCCGGATTCGGCAAGCGCAAATGAGGCTATACGATGGTTACAACTGGATGCCATGCGGCGAGAGCTGATGCCAATAGATACAAACTTTATTCAACGTTTCTACGCTTTTCAAATTCAAAAAGCTAATTTTTATGAAAACGAACAAAAATATGTTGATGCCTACCGTACGTTACAACAAATCATCCATGATTTTGATACTTTCCCTTTTGTTTATCTGATCCCAATACGTAAGAGAATAAAATCCCTTGAAAGCAGCCGGTATTATCGAAAAGACCAAAGAAAGGAACAAAAAATACGGGATGAGGAGGATGAACGGATGCAAACGTATCTGAGCGCTTACAAAACTATCCTGAACGTTCGTTTCGACCGAACCGATCAACTTAAGTCACAAAATTGGTGGAAGAAGCAAATACAACAAGTTCAGAAACTAAAAGAATCTGATGATCCTGATTATGCATTATTGGGGAAGCGGCTTGAACAGTTTATGAAAGCGCATGCTTACGAGTATCATCGTTTTATTGAAGATTACTGGAAGGATTATCACCGGCTTGTTTGGATGGATCAGGTCTTCGTGTTGTTATATCCCAAATCCAGGCAAGTTCGTTATCTGCTGGCCCGGTCACTCATTTTGGATCATCAAACTCAAGAAGGCCTTGAAACGTTGAAAAAAGCTGTTGATTTGGGATATCATGATTATCACAATTTAAATTCAAATCCTGATTTTAAGTCAGTGCGTAGTCATCCTGAGTTTCAGAAAATTCTGGGTGTATTGAAACCAATGCAATGAGATTAGCGAGTCCTAAAAATACAGTAGGGACGTTGCATGCAACGTCCCTACTGTCAGCTATAAATCAAAATTATGTTCCTGGTAGGATTAATACCGGTAAAAATCAGGTTTGAATGGTCCTTTTTGTGGGATACCAAGATAATCTGCCTGATCTTCGGTTAACTTGTCCAGTTCAACACCAATTTTCTTGAGATGCAGACGAGCCACTTTTTCGTCAAGATCTTTTGGTAATACGTGAACATTCAAATCAAATTCGTCGTTGCGTGCCCAAAGCGCGATTTGCGCGAGTACCTGATTGGTGAAACTGTTGGACATTACGAAGGAGGGATGACCTGTGGCACATCCGAGATTAACTAAACGGCCTTCAGCCAACAGAAATACTTCGTTACCATTCGGTAATTTGTATTTATCAACTTGTGGTTTGATCTCTTCTTTTTCACCATTATCATTTAACCAGGCGGCTTGAATCTCAGAATCGAAGTGACCGATATTGGCAAGAATCGCCTGATCTTTCATTTGTTCGATATGCTCGCCCCGAATTACGTCTTTACAACCGGTAGCCGTTACGAATACGTTTCCTTCCTTACAAGCATCTTCCATTTTCTTGACTTCGTAACCTTCCATAGCGGCCTGAAGTGCACAAATGGGATCGATTTCGGTGATGATTACCCGTGCTCCGTAAGACTTCAGACTTTGAGCACAACCTTTACCGACATCGCCATAACCAGCAACGACGGCAACTTTACCGGCAAGCATTACGTCAGTTGCGCGTTTGATCCCATCGACCAGAGATTCACGGCAGCCATACAGATTATCAAATTTGGATTTGGTAACCGAATCATTCACATTAATGGCCGGCGCGCCGAGGTCGCCTCTTTTTGCCATTTGATATAAACGGTGTACCCCTGTCGTGGTTTCTTCGGAAATACCATTGATACCTTTTAATAATTCGGGATGTTTTTCATGAACCAGCGCGGTAAGATCTCCGCCATCATCCAGAATCATGTTAAGTGGTTTATCGTCTTTGAAATGTAGGGTCTGCTCGATGCACCACTCATATTCCTCTTCCGTTTCTCCTTTCCAGGCATAAACGGGAACACCACTTTTGGCAATTGCCGCGGCGGCATGATCCTGCGTGGAAAAGATATTACAGGAAGACCACTGTACTTCCGCACCCAGTTCAACCAATGTTTCAATTAACACGGCTGTCTGAATCGTCATATGGAGACAGCCGGCAATGCGGGCGCCTTTCAATGGTTTTTCCTTACCATATTCTTCACGCAGCGACATGAGTCCGGGCATCTCAGACTCTGCGATTTTAATTTCTTTCCGGCCCCAGTCAGCCAGATTTATATCTTTAACCTTGTAAGGTAGTTTTTCTGTAATCATGTATATCGGAGTTTTTTTAAATAATTATTTTTTAAGATCCTTTTAAAAATAAACGTTTTCCTGTTGAGCGTCAATTTACGAACCTCATCAGCAACATTTTTATCTGTGTAACAACAAGCTTAAATCCGACGTTTCGAATAAATCAGGAATTTTTTGAATTATATTTCTCTATAATTGACTTGATGTCGTGATAATCCTTTTGGGGTCCGTAACTTCCCATTTCCACTTTTATGAATTTGCCTTTCGGACTTAGAAATACTTTATAGGGGATACCGCTGATCATCAGCTTCTGAGCCAGTTTCTTCCCATAGGCATAATGAAATTTGTAATTGTGATTTTTGATAAAGGCTTTGACTTTGTTCCGGGAATCATTAAATCCGGGTGTAACAGCAATTACAACAAACTTATTGGGGAATTCCTTAGCCAGTTTATTCTCGGTAGGCATACTTGCTATACAAGGATGACACCATGTTTCCCAGAAATCGAGCATGACCACTTTTCCATGGTATTTGGATACATTGAATTTATTTCCGTTCATATCCATCAATGTCGCATTTTCAACCGCTTTCTTTTGTCCGGCTGATAACTGCACATATTGGGCATGCACTAATTGAGTTCCGCCAAATAAAAAAAGCAGCATCAGTGAAGCAATAATCTTTTTCATTTCGATAATTTTCCTGTCTGTATTCAAAAATTAAATATGTAAAATTTCACAATCGTTAACGGCCTGTATTCCGTGTGTGAAGATAACAATAATATCACTTTATATTTACCTGAGTTGTTGTCGGTTTAACGTCTTACCGGTAAATATATTCCTTATAGATTTTTACCAATCCCTGCTGGGGAACCCCGAGGTGATAGAGACAGTATATAAGTGTAAATATAAACTGCAGACGTACATAGCCGTTCTTTTCATATTTACGGGCTGAAGTGGTCACCGATTTGGGAATTATTTTGAATTTCGATTTCTTCCGGATTCGATAGATGATCTCATTATCTTCCATAACGATCAGATTCTCACGAAAACGACCGATTTCCTCAAACAAGGATTTTGAAATAAACAGGCTTTGGTCACCAAACCGAAATGCCGGGATATCGAATCGGGTACACCATCCGTAAAATCGCAGCAGCCAGCGGGCTTCGTCGAACTGTAAGCGGAAACATCCCGCTAAAAATCCTTTTTCAAATGTTTTTTGGATATCATCGATAAATGTTTGGGGTGGGAATGTATCGGCATGCAGAAAATACAGGATTTCGCCTTTGGCCTTCTCCGCACCGTAATTCATCTGACGAGCACGCCCTTTTTTAGGCGAGTTGATTACGTGAGCCCCGGCTTTTTTCGCAGTCTGAACCGTATCATCCTCACTTTTGCCATCGACCACGATTATTTCACATTCCTGATCCGAAACCCTTTTCGATTTCAGATAACGGACAAGCGAACCAATCGTTTTTCCTTCATTATAAACCGGTATTATGATACTGATCATTACTCCGAATTATTCACTTTAATAATAAAAATTAACCATAGTTATTTGTTATTTCAGGACGTTAAAAAGAATACAAAATTTTATCCTGCTCTGTGTTGAAATTTCTTGGTGAATAATCCGGATTAAACGTCTTTTTGGAGAAAATCTAAGTCATTTCCCGTAATTTTCGTTGTTTGATCAGAAACTGAACACGACGTAAATCTTCCTCAGTATCCACATCCGAGAGAATGGGCAACTCGTACCAAATTTTCTTCCTATCAATTAAATCAGAAATAGTATCTTCAAAAACGGTTTCAGTGCTCCATTCTTTATCTTCAAAAATCGACGGCTCGTATTCATTCATACCTAACAAATAGTACCCGCCATCTTTAGCCGGACCAATGATGAAATCGGCGTGATCCAGTTCTTCGAATGCCTTTCTGAGAATATCGGAAGTCAATTCCGCGCAATCACAACCGATGATAATCACTTTATCATAGCCTTGCTCAAACGTTTCTTTAAAGGCCTGACTCATTCTGAAACCAAGATCACCATCGGACTGTTGGAAATAATCGTAATGCTCTTTATCCCAGATTTGATGTTTATCCGGTGGTGAGGGAGTGAAATAGACTCTGCGATCTACGTTCAAATCCATGGTGATATCCCGGGTATGTTCCATCAACTCACGATACACTTCAAGTGCTCGATCCTCACCAATAGATTTAGCCAGACGTGTTTTCACCTTTCCCAATTCGGCTATTTTAGTAAATATTATCAGAGCTTCGTTATATTTAATTCGAGCTGTCACGGTTTTTTCATCTATTAGGTTTTAATTTCACGTAATGGCACCACCACAACGACTGCCCGCACCGGCGGTACATCCATAACAATGTTGATCGATCATAATGTTCCGGTTTTTGAGCCGATATTCATCGAAATTTTACACATGCTGAGGAGACGATTTTTCAACCGGCATCGCCAGCATTTGGTTGAAATCGCTATCATATATATATATCCATCCCAACTAATGGAAATCGTGTTTCGGCACATGACACCCTGCGCCGCGGAGGGATTGAACGAAGTCACCAGTTTTTCCATGTATTCTTCATAATTACCACTTATCAATAAAAATTCCAAAAAACAACTGATCGGCATATTTGTGATAGTATATAAGTTATTAAAATCTATATTATATCACCGCTTTAAATTCCGTTTATAATCCCATTCAATCTGACTCTGATCGGGTGGTAAAAAGGCCCGACCGGATTATAAACCAGGTCAAAATCAGGTTTGAATTTTTATTCCCATAACCAACCTCATTCAGCATTTGCAATGCCTCGATTGATTTATCAAATACGCCTTCTCCCCACTGCCTGTTCGTATTTCGTTTCAGATAATAGGGCAGAGAGAAAATAATCTCGATACCGTGATCTGCAAAAAGCTGCGGCATTTCACGATATTTACGGTTCACACTCAGGATGGTCAGGTTACTGCGGACCATCACATGTCTTCCGAGTTCACATATTTTTTCAACAAACCAGCGATCATCAGGGTTCATTTCGGGCGCACCACCTGTTAAATCAACCGTTCCTATATCGCTACCTGCTAAAGCTTCCAGGCAATACTTCATTGTTTCCCTGGTCATAATTTCTTTTCGATCCGGTCCTGCATCCACTTGGCAATGCTTACAAGTCTGAATGCACATATATCCAACATTCACCTGAAATATCTCAATGCCAGTTGGTTTAACCCGGATTATTCACCAAGAAATTTTGTCGTGATCAAGGCGCTCCGAAAACTTTCGGAGCAACGCAGAGCACGACCAAATTTCGCAGTTTTTAGCGTTCTCAAAATCGAGGATCGGTTTATTTTTTATATATTATTTAATTTACAATAAGATATGCATTAATTCTTATTGGTTACGTGAATAATTCGGGTTAAACGGATAGAGATTGTACTCATCCAGTTTTCCCCAAATTTGGGTATAGTGTTTCATCACATTCCCTTTTTTCAGAAAGCTTCGCAAAACAAGGTATTTTGTTCCATATCAAAGCCTGAGCGACTTCGAAACCGTAGCATATTAACCAATTCGGGGATTATGAAATCATGAAAATGTAGTTATTGGGAAAAAGAGCAGTTTTGCATAGTCTTCTTACAAGAAACAATGTATTTTTAATTATTGTTTGGATTTACCTGAAATTACCTTTAATTATTCTAAGATTGTTTAGGATTTAAGTGGACGAACCAATCATCATGTAATTCACAGTGAAGATTGGTGAAGCAAACAATACTACTATTGCTTAGAAAATAAAGGGCAGTTGCATTTCCGGTTTTAAAAAACGGATTTTAGGTGTTTTTACTGTCTGATGTGTAATGGTAGTAAATAAGAACCATGAAATCTCATACACATGGTCTTAAAATTGAGAATAGCAATTCAAGAGGAAATTATTTTATTTCATCTTTCGTTATGCTAAACGAATACTGCCAGGATTTATTTATTCTATCTTGTTAAATTACATAAGTTTGCTCTATTACACATTAATTATTAAGGATTATCTTTCCATTTTTAATCACAAATAATAAAATTATGAGGCGTACTTTTAAATCAATTGCGATAACTATTTTAGGCTTAATGTCGATTGCACCTTTTGCAATGGGACAAGCTCACAAAGGAGATTTCGGTGCCGGTATTTTTATCGGTGAACCATCCATAGTAACGGCTAAAGTATGGACAGATTCCCACAATGCCATCGATATGGGAATGGGCTGGTCTTTTGGTCACGACAGCGAACTTATCATGCAAGGTGATTATCTGCACCACATGTATAATTTGGTCAAAAACGTGAACAAAGGGCAATTACTCTTCTACTATGGTGTAGGTGGACGTCTTATACTCGGCAATAACGACCGTCTCGGTGTGCGTGTACCACTTGGAGCCGATTATTTAGTACAAAATCAGCCAATCGAGGTTTTCTTTGAAATTGCTCCGGTACTCGACCTTGCCCCAAAAACCGAACCTGATATTAACGCGGGTGTCGGTGTCAGATATTATTTCGGCGGGAAGTAAGTATCTATTCCAAAATTAAAAATTTATCATAAAAAAAGGCGCTTATATAAAGCGCCTTTTTTATTTTAAATGAATTTTAGTTGAAACGACTAGGCCATGATAATACTATTCGTCATCATTTTGCTTGATGGTTTCAATTTCCTGACTAAGTTCATCAATTTTATCGAGTTTATCTTCTAACTGTTTCTCGGCACCATCAATCTTAGCCTGAATCTCTTCACGTAATTTCATACCCTTTTTATTAGGTTTAAAAAATGTTTTGGAATCCTGATACTTCAATATCGTATCTTTCAACTCGTTGCATTGTTTGCGAAGTTTGACCAGTTCCGTGCTTTTCCTTTTGATCGCTTTACGAGATTCCGGATCAAGATTGCTGTTTCTGCCACCGGGCACTAATCCCTGTGACCGCTCGGCACGTGCACGCTGATAAACCACATCGCACGCTTCCCGGTAATGTTTGTAAATTTTGTTTTTATGTTTTAACGGAACGTAACCGATTTTGGCGAATTCTGCTTGCAGAGGTTTGGCCTCTTTTACCGCTTCCTGCGCATTTTCCATTTCACCAAGCGCCCGTATTTTATCAATGATGGCGCGTTTTTTCTTCAGATTTTCACGCTGCTCAATACGCAATTCTTTATAAAAATCACGTTTACGTTGATAAAATACGTCCATTGCTTTTTTGAAACGTTTCCAGATCTTACGGGTCTTTCTACGCGGGACCGGACCAATTTCTTTCCATGTTTCCATGAGGTCCTGCATAGCCTTAGTACCACCTTTCCAATCATCCGTATCCTGAATAGATTCCGCTTTAGCGCAGAGTTCCAGTTTGGATTCGTAATTTTCTTTTTCCTGGGTGCGAAGCAATTCAATATTATCAGATTTTTCCTTGTTGAAAGCATCCGATGCCGATTTAAAACGATTCCAAAGATCTTCGGCTTTTTCCCGCGGAACCGGTCCGGTTTCTTTCCACCTTTTGTGAAGTTTATTGATCGTTCTTGCTGCAGAAGCGAGATCTTCATCTTCGAGCAAAGCTTCGGCCTCTTCACACAACTTCACTTTCTTCTTGATGTTGCTTTCAACCTGCTTGCGATAATCTTCGTTATACTCAAGTTTTTTCTCGATATAACCGCTTCTTACCGCTTTATATCGCTGCCACAACTCACCGGATTTTTCTCTCGGCACACGTCCGACTTTTTTCCATTCGCGCAGCAGTTCCTGATATTCTTTTTCGACACCACCCCAGTCATCGACTTTATCGTCGATATTTTTGAAGATCAGCTCCATCTTGTCAAGAATCAGTAGCTTAACCTGGAGATTATCCTCTTCTTTCTGTTTACGCTGAACGAGATATTCGACACGGTTTTCTTCAAAAATCTGCTGGAGTTGTTTATAACGGCTTTCCAGTTTATCACCTTCGCCGGGAGGCAGCATGCGAATATTATCCCAGCGTTTCTGAATGCCTTTTATTTCGTTATAGGCATGCCATTTTTTATTATCAATAATTTTTTCCAGGCGTTCTAACAGATTCTTCTTATGCTCCAGATTCTTAAGCTTCTGACGATTCATCTCGTCATAATGTCTGGATTTACGCTCATTGAACAGCTCAAGCGATTGCTGGAAACGATCGTTTAATTTTTTGTAAATCTCTTCATCATCTTCTTCAACTTCCGGACCTTCCGACCATTTATGACGTAAATTATCAAATTCCAGAGAAGCATATTGCCATTCGCTTGATTCGGCAACTTCTTTCCCTTTACCAACAATTTCCTGATAATGCTCTAACGATTCCGGAACATCTAATTCTTCTTCCGGTTCCGGTTCCGTCTCGACGGATTCTTCAGCAGTCTCAGTCTCATCCGTTTCTTCTGTGGATGCAATCTCTTCTGTGTCTTCCGCTTGCTCTGATTCTTCAGTGGCTTCCGATTCGGTTTCGGTATCTTCAGATTCTGCTACGGTTTCTTCCGCAGATACTTCCTCATCAGATATCTCTGTTTCTTCTCCGTTTGCAACAGTAGATTCTTCTTCTTTTTCAGACTCCTCTTCTTCTTTTGTATCAGCGGCCGATGCTTCGTTGGTTTCTGTCTCTTCTTTTGATTCTGTAACAGTTTGTTCTTCTGAGGCTTCCGTTACGTTTTCATCCACTTCAGAAACATCATTCTCAGATTCCGTCTGATCTTTTTCTTCCTCAGCTTTATCTGTTGTTTCCTCGTTTGATGTTGATGAAACTTCCGGTTTTACATCACTTGTTTTTGTTTCTTCGTTATTCACGATTTCTTCGGAAGCTTCTGTATTTCCATTCTTTTCTGAGTCGATATTTTGATCAACGACTTGATTTTCTATTTCTTTAGCCTCATTCATAACTGCTCTGCGCTTTTTTATTTCCGACAATAGGGAATCACTTCACCTATGAATCCGTAACTTAAACTTTACTGAACATTTACTTTGTATTTATTTCCGAAGGTATTTAAACAAATAAGTAGACGAATACAACTTGCTACTATTATGAATCTGAATTCAGATATCGCTGAATAGATTATTGATGGTAAAATGCTCCATTTTGCATAAACATTAACCTTTTAGATTTATACCTACGGGAATAAATATACTACTGTATTCATCTGTGTATTTTAAGGAACATATCCTATCAACGCAATCTAAAAGAATATTACCTTAAATAAACGTACTTAAATCATTTACAATTGTGTATTTATTCTCCTTTAACTTAGGCAAAATACCTCAATTGATCTAAATTAATGCAGATTATCGGATGAATACACCTCAAAAGACGCTGTCTCTAAAGGGAACCCTAAGATAAATTATTTCTGATAAAATGGTTATATCTTTTCAGATATTGTTCAGAATAGCCTGTAATTTTTTCAGCAATAGAGAAAAAGCCACGTCTGAATTATAAAATGAGGATCTATCGAAAACAATATTTAACGTGAGTTCGAGATAAAATCTTTTTAAATAGCGTTTTTAATCGCTACTTCACTCTGAAGATTTTCCCCTCCGGTCGAAATGAGGCAAATCGGCGATAAATAATGGTGAAATTTAAAAAAAATTTAGTGGCGTCATCTCGATTGGGTGAGAGATCATATAAACATGAATATGGAGCAAAATAAATCCATATTTATGCATAGAATTACATCGAACTCACGGTATTTATGGGACCCAATCTCTTATTCAGATAATTCTGAAAAGACGCGCTGATAGGTCTGATAGTCGGTTTCACTAAAACAGACAAACATAATTTCCTCAGGAAGGGGATGATTTTCCAGAAATGATTTTGCCTCGTTCATGGCAATTCGGGTAGCCCTTTCGAGCGGGAAATGATAAACACCTGTGCTGATGGCCGGAAAGGCGATGGTTTCAATCTGATTATCCAGAGCTATCTGCAGACTTTTTTTATAACAATTGGCAAGCAATTGATCTTCATTATGATTTCCACCATGCCATACGGGTCCAACTGTATGAATGACATATTGAGCCGGTAATTTATATCCTTTTGTGATTTTTGCTTCACCCGTCTGACAACCATTTAATGTCCGGCATTCCTCAAGTAATTGTGGTCCCGCCGCGCGATGAATAGCACCATCCACTCCTCCGCCACCAAGCAAAGAAGAATTCGCAGCATTGACAATAGCTTGTGTATTTTGACGGGTAATATCACCCTTTATAATCGTAATTCGGTCCATCCAACTCATAAATAATCATTTATTTGAAACAGCAAATAATAAGTTCCTTTATTAACCCGGATTATTCACTAAGAAATTTAGCCGTTATCAAGGCAAAATTAAAAATGCGCATGAAAGACACTCTGGTGCCTGATTAAGCATTTTTAATTTCAACGCAGAGCACGGCAACATTTTGCAGCTCTTTTTAGACTCCTCAAATTTGAGGAAAACTTTATCTTTTATAAGATATTGTTTTTCCCAATATGATATGTATTGATTCTTGTAGCTTACGTGAATAATTCGGGTTAAAACAACGTTTTGAAATGAATATTTTACTCTGAAGATTCCTCCCTCCGGTCGAAATGACGCAAAAAAGCTTTCTGTGATGATGAGGATAAAAACATTACTCAAAGGCATCATCTCGAACCCGCTTTTTTGGTGAGATATCTTACGAATGCCGATTAGAGTAAAAAAACAACTCAATAGTTCGGATATAATTATCACATTCCTACTTTTAAATACGATATTGCAATTAGAGGAATTCAGTGAACAAAAACCATTAATTTGATTGAAATAAATGAACATCACGCTGTGGATAGGGAATATTGATGCCCTCTTCATCAAAACGCTCTTTCATTTTTTTCATCAGATCGAGTTTGGTTTGAAAAAAATCACTCGTTTTGGTCCACGGCCGTGCCATTATATTTACCGAACTATCAGCCAATTCCGATACTGCAATCAATGGGGCCGGATCTTTCAAGATCCGTTCATCCTGACTAAATACTTCATTGATGATACGTATCGCTTTATCCATGTCATCATCATAACCGATACCGAAGACCAAATCGACCCGGCGTTTATCATTTTGTGAGTAATTTTGTATTTCATTTCCCCATATTTTTGAATTGGGCAAATAAACATTGATGTTATCGAAAGTATGCAGCTTGGTTATAAACAGTCCGATTTCATCAATGATGGCGGTTGTTCCACCTACCGTAACCGCATCTCCCATATTAAAAGGACGAAATATTAACAACATGACCCCCGAGGCTACATTACTGAGAGTGCCTTGCAATGCTAATCCGATAGCCAATCCGGCGGCACCCAAGACAGCGATGATACTGGCGGTTTGAACTCCGAAATTGTTTAAAACGGCCAATATGGTAATAATCAGTACAAACGCTTTGGTCGTTTTGGAAAAAATCGGAATCAATGTCTCATCGATCCTATTCGATTTTTCCAACCATTTTTGTACCCTTTTCCCAAACCAATTGGCCAACACCCAGCCCACGATTAAAATGACTAAGGCACCGAGGATTTCAAGAGCGTAGCGTGTAAGATAAGGCACCGCCTCATTCATTACATTTTGTAAATTTTGGATTAATAATGGCATAGTGTAAAATCCTTTTATTAATTACGAATTATTATCAGAAACAAATTTTGTCTGATTAACCCGGATTATTCACCAAGAAATTTAGTCGTGATCAAGGTGAAATTTTGCAGTTTTTTTACGTCCTTAAAATCGAGGATCGGTTCGTTTTTTATAAGTTGTCTAATTTACAATAGGATACGTATTACTTCTTATGGGTTATGTGAATAATTCGGGTTAATCACGGTATTTAATTTTTCTCCTCCTTTAATACCAAAATCAAGTGTCCTAATTGGAAATGGAATCATGATATCATTTTCGTCGTAGGCTTTTTTAATCCTCATAATAGCCTCACTGATCGCAGATTTATAACCTGCATTATTACTGAATGAAATCCAAAATTGTAAAGAGAAGTTAATAGAACTGTCTCCGAATTCTTCAAAAAATAACTGTACGGGATTTTGAGTCAGAATAATATCCATATCATTGATAGCTTGTAATGTTACCTCTTTTACTTTTTCGAGATCATCGCCATAAGAAACACCCACAGAGAGATCCACACGCCGCACCCCCGATTTGGAAAAATTGATAACCGGAGACTCAAAAACATTCTTGTTTGGAATAAACACGATCTGTCCCTGGAATGTTTTCAAAATCGTATTACGTAAATTGAGCTTTTCAACAACCCCATAAAAATCGCTCGTCTTAATAATATCACCCACTCCAAAAGGGTGCCGGATCGATAAAATAACACCTGAGATGAAATTGGAGGCAATATCCTGAAAGGCGAAACCTAACGCCAAACCAATGATACCAGCACCAGCAAGTAATGTTTTAACCGTACTGTCCAGGTTTAAAATACTAAGGGCCAGAAACAGACCAACCCCGGCTACGGACATGCTGGCAACACTTTCAACCAGGTGAACAATGGTCAGATTATTGGTCACTTTCTTTAACAACCGGTCGACGAGCTGCCTGACTGTTTTGGCCAAAACATAAAATATTACGCCAACAAGGATGGCCAGAGCCATATTCGGTAGCATAGATATGGCGATATCGAGCCAGCTCTTTAGTTTATTAAAAATCAAATCGTATGCACTGCCGATATTCATTAAAACCTCATTTCAGATTGATTCTGTTTACCTCGTGTTTTTGCAACACTTTTGAGAATTTGATTCAAATCTGCTTTTCTCTAAATGCAGGATTAGATGTAATCGTTCAATTTCATACTTAGCCAGAAAAATTTTATAAGATAGTAATCTACCATAGGAGGCTGCCGGACTAAGGAAATCATAACGAAAGATTTGTCAGTTTGAGACCGGTTTCGGGATCTTTTGAGGCATATAGTGGTTCTATTTAACCCTGATTATTCACCAAGAAATTTTGTCGTGATCACGGCCAAATTCCGCAGCTTTTTTTGCGTCCTCAAAATCGAGGATCGGTTCATTTTTTATAAGTTAACGTGAGGTTCGTTTAAGCTTATAATCTATCAACTTAATAAAAATAGCCGTTAAATTAGATTATTCTATGACCACCGACGACAGAGAATTGCTCTGATAGTAATTAAACATTATTTATTCTGAAAAACCGTATAATCAACGTGAGTTCGGTATCAGAATCATGCTTTATGCATCAAAACAGCTCTGTGTCGTCGATAGTCAGTCGTCAAGATAGGTCATATTTTCACAGGTCGTATTCTCAGTGTAATTATTACCACTCTGCGATTCTTATCCAAACCTCACGTTAAGTTATTTAATAAAAAAAAAGGTATGTATTACTTCTTATTGGTTACGTGAATAATTCGGGTTAAGTCCAGCAGACTCATAGGTTACGAAAATGCGGTACCATAGTCCCTTTCCCAAAATTTCCCAAAATTTATAAAATTTATCCCCGTGCCCTAGACATTATATCATATTCCTGAAGAATGTCCCCTGTAATGATCAATTAGCCGCTGCATATCTTTGGGTATTTCAGCACTGAATGAAACTTCTTTGTTCTGAGAAGGATGTTCTAAAGATAATTTCCAGGCATGCAAAGCCGGACGATTGATCAACTTCTCTTTTTTCTCCTTCGATGAGTAGTGCCGGTCACCAACAATACCATGTCCGATTTGTGCCAGCTGTACCCGTATTTGGTTTTTCAATCCGGTGTCTAATTCAATTTCAACAAGTGTGGTATCCGGAAATCGATCCATCACTTTATAACTCAGACGCGCCATTCCCGCTTTAGGATCATCTGCAGATACCACAATATTTCTAAATCCGCTCTTAATACGTTTCAGATAATGAACAAGAGTGTCCTGATTATTCTCCATCCGGTTTCTGACCAGAGAGAGGTAAGTCCGTTTAGGTGTGTGACTCAAAAATTGTTGAATAAGTTTATGACGGGCGGGTTTGTTTTTAGCAAAAACCACAATACCGGAAGTATATCGATCAATACGATGGACGGTGTTAACTTCCTTAGATTTATGCCGCAGATCCCGCTTCAGAAACTGTAATAAATTATCCGCTTTTGAATGCGGAATCGGAACACACAGAAGACCCGCCGGCTTATTGACAACAACGATATCACGATCTTCATAAATGATCGTATATTTCCATCCTTTATTCTTCAGGACTTGCTTTTTTTTCTTTTTGGAAGACATGATTTATCGTGGTTAACCCGGATTATTCACCAAGAAATTTAGTCGTGATCAAGGCGCTCCGAAAGCTTTCGGAGCAACGCAGAGCACGGCCAAATTTCGCAGATCTTTTTAGTGTCCTCGAAATCGAGGATCGGTTCAATTTTTATAAGTTACTTTATTTACAATATGATACGTATTACTTCTTATGGGTTATGTAAATAATTCGGGATAAAAGTTCGCGGATAAAAAGTTAGTTCATCATCTTATCCAACACTTCTAACATCGTCTTGGATTCCTCATCGTCAGGGAATTTGGCGGTACAGTTAAAAAGCACCACTTTGGCTTCCTCCAGTCGATCAAGTTTAACTAATACAGCGGCAAAATTTTGCAGGACATCTGGCGTCTCACCACCATATTCTATACTTCTTTTAATGATATCTTCCGCTTCTTTGTATTTATCCTGCTCATAAAGACTTAAAAACAATTCGTTCAGGATACCGACATGATCGGGCCAGTGGTCCAGTGCTTTTTTATAGGATTCTTCTGCCTGTGGCCACATACGAAGCGTCGTGCATAGGGAACCCAACATAAAATTGGCATATGCCAAATCATCACCCTCTAACTTATCAAGACGTTTGACGAGTACTGAACCCATTGCATCCAATTGATGAATCACTTCATCGGCCGCATTTTGATCGTTCTTTTTTATAGCCTCTTCGAGCTCATCCGACAAGTCAACTAACGTCTCCGATTCCTGCAGGAGCTGATCTTTTATTGTTTTTTCACTGCTCATAATCGCAAACTTTAAAAATCTCTTTCAGACGGTTTTGCATAGTCTTCTCTCAATAAGATCATTCCATATTCCGTAAAAAAAGCCCATTTCAAGCAGAAACGGGCCATTAAAGGAAACAATCTTATTTGATATCAGTCTCAATCTCGTGGATTTCCTTAAGTATTTTCTGAGCTTCCTTATCCTTCGACTGCATCACCTTATGCTGTAGATTGGTAACCAGGTTGGGCGTCGATTCTTCTAATGCCGTTTCTTTTGCCAGTGTATCATTAGCTGTTCGAACAATGATATGAATTTCATCGGCACGGATGATACTGAATAAACTATCGTTATTAAAAGCATGGGAACGTAGATCCTCATACTCTTTAAAAAGCTCCGGGAATTCCGATGTATTTGCGGCCTTTTTCAAAATCTCTACATCCTCGGGTGTGGCCGCATTCAAAGGTACTTTACAGAGATAGAAGAATTTTTCCTGATACATAATTCTGCTGTTGGTTCAAAATGTGTGATTACGAAAGTAATGGTAATAACCTTACTATCAAAAAAATCTTATGATTGTGTTTATTCTGGATTAATATACGAGATTTTAAACTTTAATTATAGAAGGCTTTGTAAAACCAGGAATTTTGGGCAATATCAAAGACTGAGCGACTTCGGAACCGCAGCATATCCATCATCTTCGCCCATTCGCGTCATTTCGACCGGAGGTAAGTGAGGCGGCAATCTCCTGCCGTTGTTGGGGCTTATGGCTGTGGTTACGGAAGGGGATCGCCCCGAAAGCATGCGGGATTCCTAAAGTCATTTCGGCAAAAAGCGCCTCGCGATGACACTCATGACGTTTGTATACTCGCTGCTTACTCGTTCCCAACGTCCTCGTTGGGAATGCTAACTTTGAAACTCTGTTTCATATCCACGTCTGGAAGATCGCTCACCCAAAAAGCGGGTTCGAGATGATGTCTTTGCGTGATGTTTTTTTACCTCAACATCCTCTTCGCCCATTCGCGTCATTTCGACCGGAGGGAGAAATCTTCAAAGTAATCTATTCATTTCGAGATGCTGTTTTGAGAAGATTTTATTTCTATCTCACGTTAGTTATATATATATCGTTGCTTAAAGTCTGAATTAAATAGAGTCTGTCGCGACTATCCTCTGCAACAAGTTGTAGTTATCAGTCATCCTTTGGGGTTTCTCGTGGTTTTAGCTTATCGGCAGCTCCGTACCAGCGGTTGGTCAGCCGGAGCCAAACGACATAGGCATCATAAATGAAGAGTGCGGCAAACGCGAGAACCAACCACCAGGTCTTTATGGATGGATGGCTCATTTTGTAGTAAATGAGTACGGCACCTATGGCAACAAGAGGAGATATCTTGCCGGCGGAATAGACGAGTATGCCGCGCCATGTTTCGAGTATCGTTCTAGTTCCACCGGGCCAGCGCGCCGAGATAAAGGCACTGACAAATTTAACAATAGCTCCTATAATAAAAAGATCAAGCCAGACGGAAGGGTTACTCAGTGAAAAAGACACCATGATTTCTCCTTTATCACGACTAAATTTCTTGGTGAATAACCCGGGTTAAGAATTAAACTTTTTATATGCATAGCACTTGAAGTCTTTTTCATTTTTTTGGTCAAATCTGGTCATATTGCAAAACAATTCTTCATTGGGATCATTGTTATGAATACATGTCAAACATAAAGATGGTTTTTTAATCAAGTCACTATTAATCTCATAGCCATCATCATCAAAGAATCCATGTATTTCTTTTGGATTAATGTCATCAATATGTCTTTCCCCTTTTTTGTCAACTCGCTTATTAATTGCCGAATCAATTTCATAATCATCAATTGGATAGCTCTCTCCTGTTATACAAGTAAAACAACTGTTTCCAACAAAAGCAGATCCGATCACCCAAATATCGTTCCCACAAGCACATTTTTCTCCTTTTTGATAATCCGTTAGAGCAGTATTTAATCTTTTTCGTAAATCAATCTCATCTTCAGAAGGATTGCTCTCAAGGTGCTTTTTAATATATTTATCAATCGAAATTGGTACAAAACTCATATTATCAATTTAATCTGTTTTCATCTCAGAACGGTGCGACATCTTTAGAAGACTATGCAAAACCGTTCTTTTGCTCAATCTCTGCATTTTCGCAACTTCGAAATCCTCGAATATGTTAAATATGAAGTATTTCATTAGCGTTAGCTCGTGTGAATTGCAAATTTGCCACCCAATGCGCGAATATAAAGTTTAGCGATTTATACCTTGTTCAGTTCTTCCATTAATGCTTTTCTTCTAGGATATTCAGTTCTTAAATAGGAAATAATTTCATTTGCTTTATCCCTTGCACCTAATTTTATAATCTTTCTAATATACCTGCACGCATTTTGGTAATGTTTTCGCCCCATGTTGTTTTTCAAATATTCTGTAATGCCTTCAGCATATAATTTCACTATCTCATTTGGATAATTCTTAGAAAGATATTTTTCGTAATGCTCAATGGTGTGTAAACCGGGAGATTTTTTAACCAATTCTAAAAGTCTGTCCCACCATTCTTCTTTAATAAAAATATCTGCTATCAAACCTATATCGAGCCAACGTTTTTTTGTACTAATATCTTGTATAACATCTTCTAAAAACGCAACCCATTTTTCAGGTTTCACATGTTGTTTTAATATTTCATAATAATCCTGTTCAGGCCTGAAATTGTTGATAAATAAAAAACGGGCATATTCGATTATTTTATCCGTATTGTTCCGGGCTTGTGCAATTTTAAGTAGCCAATCATACCATTCTATGACTAACCCAGGCTTGTCTTTTTTATCATAATTTATCCCATCTTTTGCTATCGAAATGGCTTTCTCGTAATTCTTCTTCTCCAGTGATTTTTTTATGGCTTCCCGCCTTAAATTCGAATTGGTAATATTTTGTTCAAGATATTTTTCAGCAGCATTTTCCCCTTTGGTTTTTAATAGAATTTCGTACTCAATACTCTGGGCTTCTTCTCTATCATAGTCCGACCTTTGGACCTTTTCAATTTGGGCAAAAATACGTTCCGTTTCATCTTCTGTTTTTAAAAGAATTGAAGCAAGCCGTAAAACACCAATATTCCAAACCCAATCCGAGTATAATTTTTTATCAAAAGCTGTGAAACAATATTCAATGATTAGCTTCCTGATTTCTTCTGTAGTTTGTTCTTGTGCCATAGTATGCAACATTTCATAAGCTGCATCTACACAACCGCCAATATCTCCATAACTGTCATCTGCATATTGAAAAGCTTCGACCATTTGTTCCATTACGGCTGTGCAGATATAAAAGGCACTTTTGAAATTTTGATTCTCAATCTGTTTTTGGGCCGATTCTAAAAGGTTGTCAACCGCATCACTTACAAGCCTTGAAGCTGACCAGTCTATAAAACCATGCTTGTCGGAAGCCGATTTAAGGATTGATTTTACCTGCTTTGCATAAAGCTCCTTTGATTCGTCGGAATTATGCTGTGCAAACGAGGATAAAAACAAATTCCTGAACGGGATATTTTGTGCAGCAT
>Ga0102962_1000324_pt1 | contig 24907 bp, 22 predicted proteins | sample SalPonF2_C_D2_MG_FD_84519 | JGI IMG/M metagenome (GOLD analysis project Ga0102962, IMG submission 84519) | Salt pond soil microbial communities from South San Francisco under conditions of wetland restoration - Salt Pond MetaG SF2_C_D2_MG ...
CAAATTATCGAGATATTAAGGATGCTGGTTATAGCTGGCAAATTCTTTCGCAAGGACAAATGGGTGAATACCTCCCGCAATTAAAGGAAATTTCTGATGACAGCATAAATAGCAGAAACAAAAAAGAACGGGGTTTCTCGGTAGGTTACTTCGATGAAGAGTATTTGGAAAATTTTCCCATAGCCGTTATAAAAAAAGATGATGAACTGATGGCTTTTTCAAATCTATTGCAAAGTTCAGATCACTGTGAGCTTGCTACTGATCTGTTGAGATTCCGATCGGAAACCCCCGATAAGATTATCGATTATATGCTTGTTGAAACGATGCTTTGGGGGCAAGAAAGACAATATCAATGGTTTAATCTGGGTATGGCTCCCTTCTCGGGTATGAATGATGACGATTTTTCTCCCGGCTGGAATAAACTCGCTGATTTTATATTTACTTATGGTGAAAATTTCTATGGATTTAAGACGGTAAGAGCTTATAAAGAACAGTTCGACCCAGTATGGGAACCCAAATTTTTAGTTTGTCCGGGTGGTTGGGTTTTACCCCGCGTACTTTCCAATTTGACGAATGTTATCTCCGGTGGATTCTCCAATTTAGTAAATTAAGGTTGGTACTACGTAAGAAATCCTGAAAGTAGCTTTTTTATTTCCAAGATTTATTTACCTTTGTGGCGAAAGTGAATTTGGGGATTAAACGTCATCTTCTATGATCCTCCTTCGAAGGGGGGACGGCGGTATGCCAGCCCATTCCAAATTGGTTAATTATTTGGGGCTTTTGATGTTTTGAACATCTTTGGGATCTCAATCGATTTAAATGAAAGAACAACTTATTACCTCTTTTGCTCTAAAGAGCGAACAAGAATTTTAATTTATTAAACAAAAAAATGATAAAGGTTGATATAAATCAGGCAAAGTCATTTTTGACTGATGAAGAATTTGAAGAAGCGTTCGCGAAAGCGCAAAAATCATTAGAAGCTGTACAAAACAAAACGGGAGCAGGGGCCGAATGGCTGGGGTGGAGAGATTTGCTTGAAGATCCCAATGATGCTATTCTTGAACAACTTGATGGATTGGCCAATGCTATCCGCGAAGATGCTGATGTATTTATTGTGTGTGGGATTGGTGGATCATATTTGGGAGCAAGAGCGGTAATTGATGCGCTTTCGTCTTTCTTTGGCAGTAATGGTCCGGAAATCTTATATGCCGGAAACCAGATGAGCGGTTCTTATCTTGAAGAACTTATAGACTACCTCGAAAGAACAAATGATGAAAGAGAGTCAAAAAGTGTTTACCTGAATGTTATTTCGAAATCGGGTACGACCTTAGAAACGGCTCTCTCGTTTAGGGTATTGCGAAAGTGGATGAATGAGCAGTTTCCCGAGGATGTAGATGACCGCATCATTTGTACAACAAGCGCAGAAGGCGGAGCCCTGAATCAGCTTATTGATGAACATGGTTATAAAAAATTTATCATACCTGATGATGTTGGCGGTCGATTTTCGGTATTAACGCCGGTAGGATTGTTACCCATCGCGGTAGCGGGGATTGATATCAGGACGCTAGTCTATGAAGCTGTTTCTAAATTTGAAGAGCTGGAAGAAGATCCCCAAGAGGTACTGGAATACGCGGCCGTGAAATATGCACTATACCAAAAAGGGAAGGATCTTGATCTTATTACTTCTTTTGAACCGCAGCTGAAATCGTTAGGGGGCTGGCTGCAGCAGTTGTTGGGCGAAAGTGAAGGCAAAGAAGGACGTGGGATGTTTCCAGCGGTTGCTTCTTATTCAACTGATTTACATAGCCTGGGACAATTTGTGCAGCAAGGTACTCGTAATATGATAGAGACATTTATTGTTGTAGAATCGACTTCCAACCAGCTGACTATTGAAGAGCTTGAAGGAAACCACGATGGATTAAATTACCTGGCGGGGCGTTCATTTCATGAAATCAATCATCGGGCTTTTGAAGGCACGATTAAAGCGCACAACAATGGCGGTGTTCCGGCAGTGGTGGTAAGTCTCAGTAAACTAAATGCCCAGCATGTCGGTGAATTTATATATTTTTACGAGCTTTTGACGGCTGTCTATTGCTACTGCCTGGACGTAAATCCTTTTAATCAGCCGGGCGTAGAAGATTATAAAAAAGAAATGTATCAACTACTGGGCAAAAAATAGGTAATGACTGACGATAACAATAATTCACTCTCAGAAGAGAAAGAAACAGATTCTCTTAAGTTCATAGCTATCGCCGGTAATATCGGGGCAGGAAAATCATCCTTAACCGGACTTTTAGCTAAACATTTCGGGTGGAGGGCTTTTTATGAATCTGTGGATGATAATCCTTATTTATCAGACTTTTATGATGATATGCGCAGGTGGAGTTTTAATCTCCAAATTTATTTTTTGTCCAGCCGATTTCGTCATCAGAAAAAAATGCTTGAAAGAAAAGGGCGATTTATCCAGGACCGTACCATCTATGAAGATGTTGAGATTTTTGCTAAGAACCTGCACGAGATGGGTCTTATGAGTGACCGGGATTTCAGTAATTATGAAGCGCTGTTTGAGGAGATGACTCATTATTTGCGCCCACCGAGTTTGTTAATCTATATTCGTGCACAAGTACCAACCCTGGTGAAGCAGATACAGCAACGGGGACGCGATTACGAAAATTCAATCCGTATAGAATATCTTGAACGCCTGAATCGCTTATATGAAGACTGGATCGACCGCTATTCACATGAAAAGTTAATTATTGATACTGATGATTTGGATTTTGTGAACAATAAAGAGGACCTTGGGCGCATTATAGAGCTCGTAGAACAGCGATTATTTGGGCTGTTTAATTGATTGCAGGTAAATCCAATAATTCATATTTTTGCAAGCTATTGCGGATATGTCAAAACTTGAATTTAACATAGTAGAAATACCCGAGGGAGAAAGCCGTAGAACGGTGGATCTTTCGGAGGATGATCTGGATTTGTCTTCCTATACATTTAAAGGGGCAAATATAGATTTGTTATTTTATCGGACGCTCCATTTTATTCGGGTAAATTTTCATGTGAGTTCTGATGTTGAATTAACATGTGATCGATCGCTTGAACCGTATATTCAGCCGATTGAGTCTGATTATGAAGTTGTTTTCAAGGTTGATGTGAAGGAAGAAACCGAAGATGAGAATGGGGCAGTGCGCCGCTTTAACTTCTCATCCAATACCTTGAGCATCGAGGATGAAGTCCGTGATACAATTTTATTAAATATCCCGATTAAAAAGTTACATCCGAAATATATTGATGAAAACGGTCAGGTAACGAATTTTGAAACGAAATCTTTCGGCGATATTCCAGATGAAAATGAATCGGCGGACATTGATCCCCGCTGGGAAAAATTGAAAAAACTAAAGAATTAACAGAAACACTATTACTTATAAGTAAATGGCACATCCAAAACGAAGACATTCCTCATCCCGAAAAAATAAGCGGCGTTCACATCACAAGATTGGTGAACCAACTTTGGCCGAATGCCAAAATTGCGGTGCCCTGCATCGATATCACCATATTTGTACCGAGTGCGGTTATTACCGTGGTCGTCAGGTGCTGAACGTTAATAAATAATCTTAGCTTAATTTCTTATTCATGATCATTGCTGTCGATGCCGCGGGGGGAGACCACTTTCCAGAAAGTCCGGTAAAAGGTTCTATTGAAGCTCTTAAACAAAATGATACGCTTACCATTATTTTGGTAGGACCGGAGGACGTTATAAAAAGGGAACTCTCTAATCATGAATATGACAAGGAGCGTGTTATTGTACAGCATGCCCCGGAAATTATTGAAATGGATGAATCTCCGGCCCAAGCGGTAAAGACGAAGCAAGATTCGTCGATCGTTAAAGGAGTGGGCATGCATAAAGCCGGTAAATGTGACGCTTTCGTGAGTGCCGGCAATACGGGAGCCCTTTTAGCGGCTTCTACTTTTTTATTGGGCAAGTTAAAAGGCGTCAGCCGTCCAACGATTGCAGCAGTGTATCCGACAACGCAAGGTGTTCGCTTAATGATGGATGTTGGAGCCAATCTGGAGGCACGGCCTGAAATGTACGCTCAGTTTGCCCAAATGGGATCCATTTTTGCGAGTGAAATTATGGGAATAGAAGACCCTAAAGTTGGCCTGTTGAATGTAGGCGAAGAAAAAGAAAAGGGAACGGAAGAGCTCAAAGAAGCTTTCAAAGAGCTCAAATCTCTTTCAAATTTTATTGGTAATATCGAAGGACGTGATATATTTCCGGCCAAAGCAGATATATTTTTGTGCAATGGGCTGGTTGGTAATATCGTACTAAAATTTGGCGAATCTATTCCCGATGCGTTGGAAATTTTTATCAAAAAAGGAATTCAAAAACTACAGCTTGGTCAGCAAGAGGCCCAATTAGTGGGAAAAGTTTTAAAAGCTTCTCTTCAAGAATTTAATCCGGACCGCGTGGGGGGCGTACCATTTTTAGGCGTTAATGGTGTTAGTGTGGTTGGACATGGAAGCAGTTCTCCCCTGGCAATGAAAAATATGATATTAAGTGCCGTGAAATGTATAGAGCACAATATCAATGAAAAAATTGTAGCATCTCTCAATTAAATATCCTTTTACATGGCGGAAACGAAACGTGCAGTGATAACGGCAGTAGGTCATTATCTGCCTGAAAATCGTTTAACAAATGAAGATCTTGAAAAAATGGTGGATACGAATGATGAATGGATTCGTAGTCGCACTGGTATTAGAGAACGACGTATCCTTTATGATGAGGAAAAAGCAACAGCCTTTATGGGGGCTGAAGCCGCAAAAGAAATATTGGAAGAACGTGGTATTTCGGCCGAAGAAATTGATTTAATTATTCTGGCAACAGTGACGCCCGATTATCTTTTTCCTGCGACGGCTTGCCTGATACAGAAAAGTCTGGGAGCTCATAATGCTTATGGGTTTGACCTTGAGGCCGCCTGCTCTGGATTTCTTTATGCTTTGACCACCGGTGCTAACATGGTTGAATCAGGACGGGCGGAAAAAGTACTGGTAATCGGTGCGGATAAGATGAGTTCGATCATCGATTATACCGACCGTTCTACTTGTATCCTGTTTGGAGATGGAGCCGGTGCCGTCTTACTGGAGGCTTCGGAAGACGAAACTGGAATTATCGATTATATCCACAAAACTGAAGGCGATACTGATTTAGCTTTATACCAGCCTGCGGGTGGGAGTCTGAACCCTTCGAGTAAGGATACCGTTTCGGATCGATTGCATTTTGTAAAACAAGATGGAAGAACGGTATTTAAGAAGGCAACGGTTGGCATGGCGGATGTTTCTGCTGAGATTATGGAGAAAAATGATCTCACAGCAGATGATATAGCCTGGCTGGTGCCTCATCAGGCAAATTTGAGAATTATTGATGCAACGGCTAATCGCATGGGACTTGACAGCGAAAAAGTGATGGTTAATATCGATAAATACGGTAATACTACGGCTGCCACAATTCCACTTTGTCTGTATGATTGGAAAGATAAACTCGAACACGGCGATAATCTGATTCTCGCTTCTTTTGGGGGCGGCTATACGTGGGGATCAATTTATCTAAAATGGGGGATGAAATAATGAGTACAGCATATCTTTTTCCCGGACAGGGTTCGCAGTCGGTAGGAATGGGACAATCCCACTACGAAGAAAATGACGAATTCGCATCGTATGTAGATCGAGCCAATAATGTACTTGGCTTTGATTTAAGGCAGATCATGTTCGAGGGTCCGAAAGAAAAATTAAAGCAAACCGAATTTACGCAACCGGCTATATTTTTGCATTCCATAGCTCTTTATAATACGCTGGATGGTCAACCGGATATGGTTGCGGGACACAGTCTTGGTGAATTTACGGCACTGGTAGCCTGTGGAGCTGTAGCATTTGAGGATGCATTAAAGATTGTAAGTCGTCGCGGCGAATTGATGCAACAGGCCGGTGATCAAAATCCGGGAACAATGGCAGCTGTCATTGGTATGGATGATGACGTAGTGGAGGAAGTTTGCAAAGAAGCTACTGAAGAAGTTGGCAAGGAAGTTATTGCAGCCAATTATAATTGTCCCGGGCAGTTGGTAATCTCAGGGGATGTTGATGCCGTTAAAAAAGCAGTTGCATTGCTAAAGGATAGAGGCTGCCGTTTAGCTAAGCTTCTACCAGTAAGCGGTGCATTTCACTCATCCCTGATGCAGCCGGCTTACGATGGTTTGAAAGAAAGTCTGGAAAATTTGAATATCTCCGAACCTCATTTCCCTATTTACAGTAATTATACGGCAGAGCCGACTAGTGACCCTGAGGAAATTCGATTGAATGTATTGAATCAATTGTTGAATCCGGTACTTTGGACACAGACGCTTCAGAATATGAACAAAAACGGAGCTGACCGTTTTGTGGAAGTGGGTCCCGGTAAAGTGTTACAGGGATTGGTTAAACGCACACTCGACGATGTAAAAATTGAAGGATATCAATAAAAAATATTTGTTATGAGTCTATCACTCGAAGGAAAAACAGCTTTAGTAACCGGCGGCAGCCGGGGCATCGGACGAGCCATTGCATTGACATTAGCAGAATATGGTGCGGATGTCGCAATTACATACGCGAATTCCGTGGATGCTGCTAACGAAGTTAAAGAAGAAATCGAAGAAAAAAGCCGTAAATCAAAAGCTATACAGGCTGATGCGGTGAATCTTACGAAAGCAGAAGAAGTGATCTCCGAAATCACAGAGGACTGGGAAAAGTTGGATATCTTGGTGAATAATGCTGGAATCACGCGCGATAATTTGATCCTCCGTATGAGCGAAGAGGATTGGGATCAGGTTATTGATACGAATCTCAAAAGTATTTTCAATTACAGCAAAGCCGCCGCAAAGCCAATGATGCGCAATCGCGGTGGATCTATTATTAATATTAGTTCTATAGTGGGACTCAGCGGCAATGCCGGTCAAAGTAATTATGCTGCGTCCAAAGCTGGAATTATAGGCTTTACTAAATCCTATGCCAAAGAACTATCTTCGCGAAATATCCGGGCTAATGTTGTTGCTCCTGGCTATATTACCACTGAGATGACCGAAAGGCTTGACGAAAAAGTGCTCGAAGCTATTAAATCGGATACCCCGCTTGGGCGTCCCGGTGAAGCAGAAGAAGTTTCGCAAACGGTGTTATTTTTAGCTTCTGATCTTAGTTCGTACATTACAGGCGAAACGATACGTGTAGATGGTGGAATGGCCATGTAGCTATTTTAAGTGATAATCGTATCTCGGATTGCGAAAGTGTATTTTTATCAATTTAAATTGTATTTTCTGCCCATGCTTTAAAAGCAGATAATTATTAACTATCTCCTAATTAACTCGAACTATAAGGTAAAACAGTTATGTCACAAGACGTTGAATCAAAAGTAAAAGCAATTATCGTTGACAAATTGGGTGTTGACGAATCAGAAGTAACTCCAGAAGCTAATTTCACTAATGATCTGGGGGCTGATTCTCTGGACACTGTTGAACTCATCATGGAGTTTGAAAAAGAATTTGATATTAGTATTCCTGACGAGGATGCTGAAAATATTGCTACTGTCGGAAATGCTATTGATTATCTTCAGGAAAAGGTATAGATAAAGTTTCTCAAATTATTACTATTCACCCCGCTAAATAATTTAGCATGTCCAATCGAAGAGTAGTCATTACCGGAATTGGTGCCCTTACCCCAGTTGGTAAGACGGCACCAGATTTCTGGAATGGATTAATATCGGGAAAGAGTGGCGCTCAGCCTATTGAGCATTTTGATACTTCCGACTTCCCAACTAAATTTGCAGCACAAATCGACAATTATGATGGGCTGGATTACTTTGATCGCAAAGAAGCACGTCGCATGGATAAAGTATGTCAATATGCGATGATTGCGGCCGAAGAAGCTATCCAGGATACCGGACTTGATTTGGATGAGATTAACAAGGATCAGGTTGCCGTAATTGTAGGTACGGGAATAGGAGGGATGATCACATTTTATGATCAGTCCATCTCATTTCATGAGCACGGTCCACGGGGTGTATCTCCATTTTTTATTCCGATGCTCATTCCTGATATGGTAGCCGGACAGATTTCCATTAAATATGGTTTCAAAGGGCCAAACTTTTGTGCTGTATCGGCCTGTGCTACCGGTTCTCATAATATAGCTCTAGCTTACGACTCAATCAGAAATGGTCAATGCGAAATGGCTGTTTCGGGGGGATCCGAAGCTCCTGTATCTCGGATTGGAGTAGCTGGCTTCAACTCAATGAAGGCAATGTCTACCCGGAATGACGATCCCCAGACGGCTTCCCGTCCTTTCGATAAGAACAGGGATGGCTTTGTTCTTGGAGAGGGATCGGCAATTTTATTTCTTGAGGAATATGAGCATGCTAAAAAACGGGGAGCCCAAATTTATGGGGAAATTGTCGGATATGGTTTTTCGGCTGACGCTCATCATATTACAGCTCCCGATCCTGATGGAAAAGGGGTTATTCTTGCATTGAATCGAGCGCTGGATTCGGCTGGAATCAAGCCTGATGATATCGATCATATTAACATGCATGGCACGTCTACGCCGCTTGGAGATATCGCAGAAACCAATTCTATTAAAAAAGTATTTGGCGATCATGCTTATGAAATTAATCATAACTCTACTAAGTCGATGACGGGGCATGCCTTAGGAGCTGCAGGCGCTATGGAAGCTCTGGCTACAATGTTGGCAACGTATCACGGCATGATACCACCAACGATTAATTTTGAGACGCCTGATCCGGAATGTGATTTGAATTATACATTTAATGAAGCGGAAGTGCGGGATGTAAAATATGCGCTCAATAACGCTTTTGGATTTGGTGGACATAATACTACTCTGGTTTTTAAGAAATTCGAAGAGTAGATGTTTGATCGACTTCGGGCATATTTTAAGAACGACAATGATTTAAAGCCTGAATATGAACGTAGGATTGAAGAATTGGAAGGAATTATTGGTACTACTATCGATAATCCCTTCATTTATATTCGAGCCCTGCGTCATCGTTCGACTTTAGCTGACGATAATTTCTCTTCAACGGATTCTTACGAACGACTGGAATTTCTGGGGGATGCTGTTCTAGATCTCATTGTTACTGAAGTCATCTTTGATCTATTTCCGGAGAAAAACGAAGGATTTCTTACTAAACTAAGGGCCAAACTAGTTAAAGGTGATACACTGGCTATGTATGCCCGCAATTTGAATTTAAGTGATTTAATGCTTCTCGGGGAACGTGTGCGGGGGCAGGGCATAGAGAAGTCTAAAAGCGTATTGTCAGATGTATTTGAGGCCTTAGTTGGAGCACTTTATGTAGATGTGGGATATGAACCCACCTCAAAGTTCGTTCGTATGGTTATTGAGCGTTATGTTGATTTTGATAAGATTATTGATATGCTTGACAACTATAAGAGCTTATTGCTCGAATTTGCCCAAGCTCACCAAAAAGAGATTCCCACCTATAGTGTTATTTCCGAAGAAGGACCCGGGCACGATAAAACTTTCGGCGTAGAAGTCTATGTTGATGAGAAGCCGATTGCACGTGGCAAAGGAAAAAGTAAGAGAGAAGCCGAACAAAAAGCGGCAAAACGAGCTTTGGAAAAGCTGCGTTAGAGAAATATATTTAATGCTGTTCAAGGTTTTGAACTAAAAATTGATGCTCTTCTCAGTTTTATTTAAAAAAAAATAATATTTCTAAATATTTAAGATAAAGTAGTATTAATTATGATAGGGGTTCTCCCCACATGAATATTAGGAAATATTAATTATGTTTTTTGTGAATTCGTTATAGTTTTTTAGTTCAGCATTTATAATAATTGTTATAGGGGATTAGTTAAGAATCAAAAGCTTAATTTAAAAAAAAATAAAACTTTGCCTTAACGCTACATGAGTTGCTGAGTTAAGTACTTATGGGGTGATAGTTAGGTTGGCAAAAAATGTTGGAGGGAGATAGTTCTATGAGAGAAAATGGTAGAGGTTCTGTGTCTGAACAAGAAGACGTTTCTTCAAATGAGAAAAAGAAGCCTGTCTTAATTACGAAAAATCCGATAATGAAAGAGTTGCTATCCAAAATAAAATTGGTAGCAAAAACGAAGGCTACGTTGCTTTTAACGGGAGAGAATGGGACAGGAAAGGAGGTTCTAGCCCAAATGGTCCATTACTATAGTTCTCGTAGTAAGAAACGGATGGTAGCAATTAACTGTGGAGCCATTCCTTCGGAACTTGTCGAAAGTGAATTGTTTGGTCACGAAAAGGGATCTTTTACTGGCGCAAATTCTCGAAAGGAAGGTTGTTTCGAATTAGCGGATAAAGGTACATTGTTTTTGGATGAAGTGGGTGAGATGCCTAAATCTATACAAGTGAAATTGCTGCGTGCTGTCGAACTGGGGTCCTTCCGGAGAGTAGGAGGCAAGGAAGAGGTAAACGTGGATGTAAGTTTAATATCTGCTACTAACAAAATTTTAATTGATCAGGTAAAGTCTGGAAGCTTTAGAGAGGACCTTTTTTATCGCCTTAATGTGATTGAATTATATGTTCCCCCCTTACGTCATAGAAAGGAAGATATTCCCTTACTGGTAGATTATTTTAAGAATTATTTTGTAGAGAGATATGGACTTGAAGGTCTTGAATTTACGGATGATTGTTTAGAGATGTTTTTAACCTACGATTGGCCCGGAAATGTTCGGGAATTGAAAAATGTGGTCGAAAGATGTGTTGTCTTATCTGAGGGAGATAAGGTAGATCTTAATGCCGTCCCATCCCGCATACATCGAGGTGAAAATATTTACCCCGTTTGTTCGGGTAATTCTAATCACAATATTATCCAAATACCTATTGGCACAAGTCTGGAAGAAGTAGAACGACGAGTTATAGATCAGACGTTATATTCGGTGGATAATAATAAGACCGAGGCGGCTAAAATCCTCGGGTTTAGCCGGAAAACCCTGCATAATAAACTCGACAAATATGAAAAAAAGGATCAACGACAAGTGAATAAGTAACTAACCGGATGAATTGCTGATGATTTTCTTGGAAATGAGATGAATTCAGAGGTTGGTTCTACATCCTTTGATCGGATGATCAAATATACTTGATTTGTGACTCTTTTATTTGCGACGAAATTCTATTCTTATCTGATTCGGAAAGTAGGTTTTTGAGGTCCAGCTGTGGTTGTTTAATTGCTATTCCCCTTGCTTCGGCTTGCTTTTTCAGATAATTAAAATTTTTCGGTTTTATATCCTCTTTGCAAATGAAAATATACTTAATCGTTGAGTGGTTGAGAATCGCTGGCAACTTCGAGTATCCTCCCAAGACTGGGTATCCTTTCATTATTTTTCCCTCAAGATTGGGATTATCATCCAAGAATCCAATTATCTTTAAATTACTACTCGGCGAGTTATTGATTTTGTGCAAGATCATTTTACCATTTTCATTTGTTCCGTAGATCAATACATTTTTCTCTGATACTGATATTTTAGCCCGATCTAAGCCGAAATCTGATATTTGATATATTACACGGACACTCAATAAAAATATCACCAGGTAGAGAATACGAACAATACTTATTTTGATAGCGTGATTGTTTAAACTATCAAAGAAATCAGGAAATAATAGATGTAGTGTGAATAGCAATATTGTTAGACCCGAAACAAATAGGAGTTTACGAGGTTTTGGAAATACGGATTTATGAACGTTACTTCCCCCTGTTACATTTATCCTCTGCGCTGTTAATAGCGATAAAATAGGCGGAAATAGAAATATAATTAAGATACCAGCAATCATTATTTTGTGATGATCATTTATATTATTGATGCCTAGTCTAGGTTGCTAGATGATTATTTTTTTCCATTATATTCGTATGGTAATTTCCAGCTCATCGAAAAGGGGAGATGCCGGGATTCAATTGTTTGTCCGTAAGAAAGGATAGCACCCTGAGTAATTGCGTTTTTTAATTGTCGGATATTTCCTGGCCAATCGTAATTAAAACATTTGCAAAGAGCTTGTTTTGATATATTAAGATCTTTGTACTCTTCGTATTTGCCTTTAATTTCTTCCAGGAAATATTCAATAAGAATTGGTATATCTTCTTTTCTTTCTCTAAGCGGTGGTAACATAATTACTATAGGATTTAATCTATTGAGTAATTGATTCCAAACCGTTGTCTTAACTATTCCGCGATATGATTCCAGATTAAATGAGAGAACGAGCCTAGGTTGTGCCTGAACGTTGTTATGGAAAAGTTGTTTGCAGCCTTTCAAGTAAGAATCGATGATGTTAATCATATAAATAGGCGAGAGCTCGGAAAATTGATCCAGATATAATATTCCATGGATGGCTTTTTCAAGTGCATCATATTTGAGTGATAACCCCTGCTTTGTAAATTGTAGATGCCCCCAAAAAGCTTCTTTGTATTCGTCTTCATTTATATCAACGCAGTAGTAAGAGTAAAAGGGGCCTTCAGCGTTTCTGCTATTTTGGTGGATGAGGTTGGCAATTCTTTTTTTGCCGGATCCTATCTCTCCCACTATAAACACATTTGAATCTAGCTTTGCAATACGAAGTACCTTTTGAAAAATATCCTGCATGAGAATACTTTGTGAAGATTTATCAATACTGGGGTCCTTCAGTTGAATAGTGTAGGGTGTGGCATCCATCAGTTTATCTATTGTATTTTGATTTTATCTCGACTGTGAAACCTCTAACGGTATCTTAGTTTTCTCCCTTTTTTATCTTGATAGTAGGAGGAATACGTCCCCCCTTTATCGTGAGTAGAGAGAAATATATCAATCTGATTTACCATATTTGACAACCTTCTAGTTCATGATTTTTTCAAATCCTTTTTAGGCAAATCATCTGTTTATTAGGAATACAACAAATGTGCCAACTTGCAATTAGTTATTATATATCCTGGTTCATTGTAATATCTATTACCATAATTTAGGGCTCCGAGATTGAAATAGACAGATATTTATAATCGGAAGGGAGGCGATGCGTGTGAATTTATTTCACATAAGTAGGTTTATATAATGTGTAATTTCGTTTCATTTATTTTGATATCATCGGTTCATGGATCATAAAAAAGCATTGTATGTTATTATTAAATAAAGCTTGATAATGACTTAAGCGTATATCTTATTTTGCCCGCCTTGTTTAAATCAATGTTTTTGGCCTTTGTCAGCTCCTTGGCACAGCTATTGTATAGTAAATATGTCCCCCTTGGGGTTTTCTAAATACAAATGATTATATCGCAGATAAGATTTTTTCAACAGATAAGCAGAGTTGGAAATTAAAAATACGTTGGTGTCCGCTTCTTATGCAGTATGTATTTCTAATGCCGCGACTCTAACTAATATGGCAAATAGACTATAGAACTTTTGATTATGTCTTAGAATCATATTAAGTCAAATTAAAAGGCTCAAATAAACATGTTGTGCAGATAGGGTTTAATTCATCACCTAAATAAAACCGGAAATTAATAAAAGGAGATATCATGGAAATCACAGTACCCCAAAATGGTTTCAAAATTAATGATATTACTCACCAAATATGGGATAGTGAAAGCATTGGAAAAGATGATTTAATTGTAGAAGTATTTGAAACAGAAAATTATTTTGAGGATTTGAAAAAATATTGGCAAGATTTAACGGATAGAGCCGACACTCGAATATACATGTCTTTTGAATGGATGTGGAGCTGGTGGCAACATTTTGGTAAAAATAAAGATCGTTCACTCTTCATCATTAGTTTATGGGATGGGACAAAATTGGTCGGTTTGGCTCCCTTTTATAAGGGCCGTTCTACATTTGGTAAACTAACGTTAGAGACCAGGATGCAAATCATAGGCAGTGGGGGTAGTAAAAATGAAAAATTAGGATATTTGGATGATTACTGCATTAGTGGCTCTTTGGACATCATAGTCGATCCTAGTTATGTCGAAACGGTAGCAGGCCGTTTAGCGGATATTCTTAATTTCTCTTTTACAGGCGCTGATATCATAACTTTTCACCAAGTAAATGATGAGAGTTTTATCAGGAAATATCTTTTCCCTAAGCTGAAGATGAATTTTGAAAATATAAAAATTGAACAAACGGATATTTGTCCCTACAACGATATGAATCGTTATGAATACCAGGAAGGAAATATAAATGTCCAAAAATCTACCGGAAAAGCCTACCTCAGTCGGGTAGATGAGGCTCCCGGTTTGGATCAGGATTATGAGATTAAAGATGTTTCTCATAATTGGGAAATAATAGAGGAAGAAATCGACAATTTTATTGAGATTCGTCAACGTAGTCAATGGAAGCAACGGAGATTATCGAATATTTTTTTTGATGACCGGACTAAATCTTTCTTTATAGATTTTATTAAATATGCATTCGAAAACCGTTGGTTATGGTTTAAAAGAGCTAAAGAAAAGAATGGGATTGCTGTATCCTGTATGATTTTACGTTATCATAATTGTTATTATGATCTTTTTAGCAACGTGAGCGAGCTAAGTTCTTTATCAAAATCTCATCCTGCTATCGGATTGTTTATTGATTTGTTAAAAGATGGCATAGATAATGGGATTTATCGCGTAGAACTTTTGGGAAAAGAAGGGTATAACGAGGGTTTTGTTTCTGGTCATTTTAAGAATGGTAAACTGACGCTGCCACTGAAGAAAAGAGAATTTAATATACCTTTTCTTCTTAATCGCTTAATGGCAGTAATTTATAAATATTATTATCGGGAAAGGCGATTATTAGGTATGTAAGAATATTCGGGGAGAACTAAGATGTGTTGGAGATATTTAGTTAAAGATGGGAAATGGAAAAAATCAAGTATTTGAACTTGAATAGTAAATAAATATTTGACTTGGACTCAATCAAAGTTCGTGAATATTTAATCCATATTGAAGGCCGGTCAATCAGTGATCTTTCTTATGGATTATGTAAAACTTTAAAATGGTTTATGACGTACTTTTTTACACAAAAAAGGTCTCAGTGAGAATATTCTTTACAAACATGCTTTACAGAAAGATATAAATACCTTCTTTTTTAAAGCTTTAAAAGTTTATCAACATATCAATTTGAGCTGTTATGTATCTTGGCACGTTTGTTGCCACCATAAGGTGTTATATATAATTATATAATCTGATTTTTATCAATAGTTGATTTTAAGCAAACGGTAAGCGCTGCTGATTATGTCGGTTGGATATTTGGAATAGGAACTACATTAAGATCTTAAAGACTTTTCAAAAAGGCGTAGCGAAAACATATATCTTTTTTGTGACGCATAAATTTTAATTTCTAACATCGTAAATATGACTGCATCTCGCTCGGGTGACTTTTTAAACTTTTCGACCAGCGTGAGTATGTCATTGGAGAGAGAGAGCCGGAAATTCTTTGTGTTTTCTGGTTCAGCAAAAAAAATAAAACCGCTATTCAGAGAAAAGCGTTGGTTTTGAAAATTGGAATTTGTAAAGGACTTCGGATATCTCAATCAGTGATTTTAACTTGTCCGGTTAATTGGTCGTTTCTCTTTCTTAAAGAGAGTACGTTATTCCAGACAGGGCCGGTTAAAAAGCTGTTATAGAAATCAAGTATCAAGTGAGGACGAAAATGGTGATAGTCGAAATTATTCAATATATATTAGCTCTAATATTCGGATTGATATTGGCTTACCAATTATTGTTAAGTCTGATAGCATTAACTGGAAAAAGGATTTTGGATTTCGCCACACACAGAAAAAGGAAATTCGCTATTGTTTTACATACTCATAACAAAGAAAAAGCTATTTCAGGGTCATTATATAGCATGTCTGGATTTGTGTATCCCAAAAATATGTATGATCTAATAGTCGTCGCTGACAATTGCACTGATAATTCTGCACAGGTTGCCCGCAGCTTGGGAGCTATTGTTCTTGAACGAACTGATACTAAAAAAAGGGGTAAGGGTTATGCCCTTAAGTGGGCTTTTGATCAAATCTTACAGTGGGATAAACAATATGAAGCTATTATTATATTTGATTCTGACAGTTACGTATCAGGTAATTACCTGGAGGTTATGAACTATTATTTGGAAAAAGGAAGTGAAGTAATTCAAGGTAGTGACCTGCCAATTCAGAAGTCAGGAGAATGGAATAGCCAAGCTGCCGGATTTGGGTTTATATTAGATCGTCACCTAAAGCCAATGGGAAAAAAGGTGCTTGGTTTTGATATGCGATTTTACGGAAGTGGAGTATGTATATCTATAGATATTCTCCATCGTTTGCCTGAACTGATTTGGTCCTTAAAGAAAGAGGTAGAATTTGGATTGAGGTTATTGCTGGATGGAGTTAAAATTGATTTTGCTCCGGAGGCATGCGTATGGACTCAAAAAACATCAAATCTAAAAAATGGGGACCCAGAGTTTAAGCAATGGAAGGTAGATGGATATACCACTATCAGGAAATATGCTCCAAAACTTTTAGTTGCATCAATCAGGAAAAGATCATTTAGATATTTGGATACACTTATCGATTTAATCACCCCACCACTTTATAAAATTTTTATCTATGCTACAATATTGAGTGGTTTGAATGCTGTCTTATGGATAATGAATATTCTACCCATCACTTTTCTTTGGCTTTGGGCAAGCATCATATTATTAGGAGGTATGCACTTTCCGTTGGTTTTTTTATCAGAAGGGCAAATCGTGAAATGTATAAGGTATTATGTACAAGCCCTTAGTTAGTTTTAAAATGGTGCCTCCTCATCATCGCCTCCAGGATTATGCCCCATGGGTGGAGGTCCATTATTATCAGAAACGTCACCATTATTACTTGATTCATTTGCCTCCCCGTATGGACCGGAATCAGCTGTTGTGAGGTTTTCGAATCGAGCATAGTCTTTGACAAAGTATAGAGGTACGCTACCGGTAGGACCATTACGCTGCTTGCCAATGATAACCTCTGCTAAACCAGTAGTCGATTGTCCCTCGGGAGTAGTTTTTATACCATAATATTCCGGACGGTAGAGGAAGCAAACGACATCGGCGTCCTGTTCAATTGAACCTGACTCCCGTAAATCACTAAGCTGTGGACGTTTATCACCGCCACGCTGTTCTACGGCGCGACTAAGCTGAGATAGCGCAACCACAGGTACATCTAGCTCCTTGGCCAGGGCTTTGAGGCCACGGGAAATAGAAGCAATTTCCTGTTCGCGGGTACCAAAATCTTTACCTGAAGCCGTCATAAGTTGAAGGTAATCGACGACGATCAATCCTATATCGTGCTCACTTTTCAGTCGCCGTGCCTTGGTCCGGAGTTCCATAATGCTCAGGCCCGGAGTGTCATCCACAAAGATATTTGCTGTGAACAGTCGTCCCGCAGCATCAATGAGGCGTTTGAAATCCTCGTCCTGAAGACGACCAGAACGTGCAGTTTGGGCATTGATACGAGCCTCCATGGTGAGCAGACGCTGTACCAGTGACTGGTTAGACATCTCAAGACTAAAGATAGCCACTTTTGTTTGTAACTCTTCTTTATGATGGAGGGCCGCATTTCGCGCGGTCGTTAGTACATAGGCCGTTTTCCCCATCGACGGACGTGCTGCAATAATGATCAAATCTCCGTTTTGCCAACCGGCTGTCATTTTATCCACATCCGTCCCGGTTGGTATACCTGTGATTCCCGATGACTGGCCCCGAATATCTTCGAGATATGAAAGAGTATCCTTGAGTACATCACCAATGGGCTGGGCCTGCGAACGTTGCTTAGAATTGGCTAGGTCAAAGATGCGTTGCTCGGCACGGTCAAGCACATCGTAAGGATCTGAAGAACTATCGTAGGCTTCTTTTATGATATCAGTACAGCCTAGAATTAAATTACGTTTCGTAGCCTTTTCGGCTATAATTTGAGCATGATAATCTACATTCGCAGCTGAACTCACAGAACGTGTCAGCTCAGAAAGATATCCTGCGCCCCCACAGGCATCCAGCAGTCCTTTATCCCGGAGTTCATTTTCGACGGTGAGCAAGTCGAGCGGATTATCACGTTCATAAAGGTCATGTAGAACCTCAAAAATATGTTGATGCGCTGGCTTGTAAAAATCATTCGGAGAAAGCATCTGGAGAGCAACCGTAGCAGCTTCATGTTCGATAAGCATAGATCCCAAAACGGCTTCTTCAACTTCAACAGCCTGAGGAGGAACTCTCCCTTCCTGTTCTAGAATTTTGATATCAGAATTGTCCTTATAGTTAGATGCTTGTGATGCCATCCGTGGTATTGACTCTGAATATTAGTGCGAGCTATGAATGTTAAAGAGGGTAGAGATGTCTGTAATTGAAGTGCTTTTATCGCTACCCGATTTGTAAAGTATAATAAATGGATTAGCCAAAAAGAAAGTAAAAATGGACAAAAAATAGAAAATAAATCAAGGGGTGCAACCTAATTCATCATATCTTTTCCTCAAAAGCTGGACGTCTTCCCATGTAGGGCGTTTCCATTTGGCATGACGAAGTAATGCAGCTGGGTGATAGGTGGCCAATAACTCGTATTTTTTCTGGAATTTATGAAATTTGCCACGCATTTTGGTGAGAGATAGATTATTATCCAATAATGTTTGTGCTGAAACTTTTCCCAAGGCTAAAATTAGCTTTGGGTTTACTAAATCAATTTGTCGCAGAAGAAATGGAAGGCTGCGTCGTCTTTCTTCAGAGTTTGGATTGCGATTGTTGGGAGGTCGATGCTTGAGGATGTTGGCAATATAAACATCCTCTCGGCTAAAATTTATAGCTTCTAATATCTGATTGAGCAGTTGTCCTGCTTTTCCGACAAAAGGTTCACCCTGTTTATCTTCTTCAGCACCGGGCGCTTCTCCAATAAGCATTAAATCTGCATGGGGATTGCCAACTCCAAAAACAAGTTGTGTACCTTCCAGATCAGTACGCAATACATCCGTCTTTCTGCATAATGTTTCCAATTCGTCCAAGGAATTGCATTTATCAATTTGATTATAAACGTTTGGGGAATCGAATCCTGAATCGGTTGAGGGAGAGGTTCCATTCTTTTCCGGCGAAGATGGTTCGGCTATGGTGTTATCTTTTTGATGGGATGGTTGATTTTTGGCGGTTTCTAATTGTTGGTTAGCCTTTGAGGCCTGGGTTTCATTTTGGGAAGATTTCTTAAATGACTGCACCGAGAAATCTCCATACATTTCGCGTTCCTTTTCCAGAAAAGCGATAACTTGCTTGATAAGTTCATCCGGCGTTTTATTGGAATCGGTCATAATAGCTTATCCGACAAGTTGCGCAATTACTTTTTGTTCCTTTTTAGCTTCGGGAGTTAGCTCACCGATCAGGTAGCCGTCCTTAGCACGTGCTCCCAGTCGTACAGGTAGGATCTTGTTTTCATATCGCGGATCATACGGAATGCCTACGCGGACGTAGTTGTCAGTCCATCCGAGCATGGCTCCATCGTGATTAGCTCCCTCAAAAAGAACCGTTCTTACTTCACCGTTAAAAGAAGTGTCAAAATTAAATCGCTTTTTCTTTGAGAGTCTCCGCAATTTGTGAGTCCGTTCTTTGCGGATGCTATTCTGAACTTTGGGTTCAAGGTCAAGAGCATGTGTATTGGGACGCTCGGAATAGGTGAATACATGCAGATATGAAATTGGCAGACTGTCAATGAAATCAAACGATTCTCGGAATAATTCATCCGTCTCCCCGGGATGTCCCGTAATGACATCGACACCAATAGCAGCGTCTGGCATTAGTTCTTTGATTAGCTCAACACGTTTTTTATATAGCCCGGACTGGTATCTTCGCCGCATAAGTCCCAGCATCTTATCACTACCACTCTGTAGGGGCATGTGAAAGTGAGGCTGTATCTTATTTGACTTGGCTGTATATCTGATGATATCCTCATGCATTAAGTTAGGCTCTACCGATGAAAAACGAATACGCTCTAATCCTTCAACGTTATCGAGTTCTTGTAAGAGCATAAAAAAATCTTCGTTAGTACCGCGACCAAAATCACCAGCATTAACGCCGGTAATGACAATTTCTTTAAATCCTTCTACTACGAGTGTCTCCGCATTATCAACCACAGAAATAATTTTAGGACTTCGGCTTTCCCCTCGGGCAAATGGAATTGTACAAAATGAACATTTATAGCTGCATCCATCCTGTATTTTTAGAAAGGCACGGGTCCGATCATCTGCCGAAAAAGCATTATGGAAGTCGACGGCCTCATTAACATCGGAATTGTGGATAATGGGTTCCGAACGTTTGGTAAAATCATCAAAAAGTTCAAGGAGATTGAATTTGTTTTTAGCACCGAGCACAGTATCAACGCCGTCTATACTTGCAATTTCTTTTGGCTTCAACTGGGCATAGCAACCGACGACTGCAACAAAAGCATTCGGATTTTTGCGCAAGGCACGACGCACGGTTTTTCGACAGGTGCTATTAGCACTTTGTGTGACGGAGCAAGTATTTATAACATAAATATCCGCTGTATTATTGAAATTGGTAATCTCATACCCTTCATTTTCAAAATCACGCTGAATAGTCATAGTCTCAGAGTAATTCAGCTTACAGCCGAGGGTCGTAAATGCGACTTTTTTCATTGAAAAAATTGGTGACTCGTTTTATAGATGTTGATGCAGCTTGCTGCTTAATAAGCTTGTAAAATACAAAATGAGTGCTAAAATATCGACGTTAAGAGCCAGTTTATTTCTGTTCTTTAGATCGTATTTCCGATAATATTCGAAATGTTAATATCATCCTGATCAAAGATTTTCTACCGCTAATAATTCAAGCCATTACTTTCATAGGTATGTAAAATTATTGCACATCTCTCTACCCCTGGTATAATAATTACTCAAAGCGAGAGGGCATAAAGTAAATCTATAAAGACACTTTTATGCTTATCAAATGATAACGTTGAGCTAGAAAAGACTTGGCATAGTTGTTGTTATTCAAAGCCTGTAGTTGCAGGATTAATTTCTACAGCTGAATTAACCCATGTTAAGAAAAATAATACTGCGGTTATTACTTACAGCTACTGACCTTTATAAAGAGATATAGTAAATATTTCTACTGGTCCCTTGAAATTTGGAATAATGACAGAACAATTTTTTCGAAGAAAATAGATGAAAGAAATAAAAATCTATATTGCCGGGCATACAGGAATGGTGGGTTCATCTGTTCTGGATGTTTTTAAAAAACATGGATATTCAAACATTATAACGCAATCCAGTAATCAGTTGGATTTGTGCAATCAGGCTGGGGTTTACGACTTTTTTGAAAAGGAGCAGCCCGAAGTCGTAATATTAGCCGCAGCGCGGGTAGGAGGGATATTAGCTAATGACAGTTACCCCTACCAATTTCTGTTTGATAATCTGTCCATACAGAATAATGTAATTGATGCTGCTCATAAAAATAATGTGAAACAACTCATTTTTTTGGGTAGTTCCTGTATCTATCCCAAACACGCTCCCCAACCACTCAAGGAAGATTATTTGCTAAGTGGGCCCTTGGAACCTACGAATCAATGGTATGCGATAGCTAAGATTGCCGGTATAAAATTGTGTGAAGCCCTGCAACGACAATACGAAAAGAGCTATGTATCGTTGATGCCAACAAATTTATATGGGCCCCGGGATAATTTTGACTTGGAGACTTCTCATGTGGTACCTGCAATGATACGCAAGTTCCACGAAGCCAAAATTAATGGTCATAAATCAGTCCAACTCTGGGGAACGGGGTCGCCAATGCGCGAATTCCTTTATGTAAAAGATTTAGCAAATGCCATCTTATTTACTGTTGAAGAAAATTTAAAAGGAGACATCTACAATATTGGTACAGGAGAAGATCTTACCGTAAAAGAACTGGCAGCATTAGTTCAGGATGTGGTGGGTCATCAGGGAGCAATAGAGTGGGATGATACCAAACCAGATGGCACACCACGAAAACTGCTGGATGTTTCAAAAATCCATGCCGCAGGATGGCATCATAATACTGCATTACGAAAGGGCCTTGAAGATACGTATCAGTGGTTTATTCAAAACAAGAAAAATTTAAAAGAAGTGAAAGTACAAGCTTAATAAATAACAGGGATTAAAATAAATAGCGAGGTTATAGTGAGAGAGGATAGACATAAAGTAGCATTAATCACGGGGATTACCGGTCAGGATGGCTCATATTTAGCTGAATTCTTGCTCCGAAAGGAATATGAGGTTCATGGGATAAAAAGACGCTCCAGCTCTTTTAATACGGGACGGATCGATCATATTTACCATGATCCACATACCAAAGGATTGCCTTTTGAATTGCATTATGGGGATCTGACTGATTCAACCAATTTGATTCGCATCGTTCAAGATGTACAGCCTGATGAAATTTATAATCTCGGAGCCCAAAGTCACGTACAGGTTTCATTTGAGAGCCCTGAATATACTGCTAACAGTGATGCTTTAGGTGTCCTTAGAATTCTTGAGGCTATTCGAATTTTAGGGCTCACAGAAAAGACCAGGTTCTATCAGGCATCGACGAGTGAGTTATTTGGGAAAGTCCAGGAAGTCCCACAGACCGAGAAAACGCCCTTTTATCCACGATCTCCTTATGGAGTGGCGAAGTTATATGCCCTGTGGACGACCATAAACTATCGTGAAGCGTACAACATGTATGCCGTTAATGGGATCCTCTTTAATCATGAGTCACCAGTACGGGGAGAAACATTTGTAACAAGAAAAATTACCCGGGCCGTTGTACGTATAGCTGCCGGGCTGCAGGATAAGATCTATTTAGGGAACCTGGAGGCAAAGAGAGATTGGGGACACGCCAAAGATTATATCGAAGGCATGTATCTGATGCTACAACAAGACGAGCCCGAAGATTTTGTATTAGCAACAGGCGAAACCCACAGCGTACGTGAATTTTGTGAGTGTGCTTTCAGTCATGTTGGAATTAACATTGAGTGGGACGGAAACGGTATCGACGAAAGAGGTATCAATACAAAGAATGGTGAAACCATTATTGAGATTGATCCCCGCTATTTTCGTCCTACCGAAGTTGATTTACTTATTGGAGATGCCACCAAGGCTCACGAAAAATTGGGCTGGTATCCCAAATATACTTTTGATGAATTGATTGAAGAGATGATTCAAGAAGATCAAGAAAAAATTAACCTAATTCTGAATAATAATGAAGACTATTCAAAAAAACTCGCAAACTACCTCCAGTAATAATGTAGACGTTTTTGATAGGAATGATGTAACGGCGTTAAAGGAGGATTTCATTCAACGTATTCACCAACGGAATGCCAAAATTGGCATTATTGGTCTCGGATATGTAGGCCTGCCACTGCTCTGGACTTTTCATGAAGAGAGATTTCCTGTATCTGGATTTGATGTGGACCCGGATAAAATAAAACACCTGGAAAGTGGCAGTCCCTACATTAAACATCTGGGATATAATATGATGGAGAAGTTAGCGGCTTCGGATAACTGTACAGCCACATTGGATTTTTCCAAATTGGAGCGGATGGATGCCATTATTATGTGTGTACCCACACCGTTGAATACCTATCGCGAACCGGATATGCAATATGTGGAAGATACCACTCGAACTATCGCCAAACATTTGCAAAGAGGACAGCTTGTAGTATTGGAATCCACTTCCTATCCAGGTACTACGGATGAACTTATTATCCCGATTCTTGAAGAGGCTTCCGGGCTAAAATCCGGCGAGGATTTTTTCGTGGCATATAGTCCTGAAAGGGAAGATCCCGGCAATGCTAATTTTAATACTGCTAAGATTCCTAAGGTGGTAGGAGCCCAGGGAGAAGAAGCGCTGGAAATTGCCACTGCATTATATGATACGATTATTGTTGAGACTGTACCGGTATCCAATACAAGGACAGCAGAGGCAGTCAAACTCACCGAAAATATTTTCAGATCGATAAATATTGCATTAGTAAATGAGCTCAAAGTCGTTTACGGAGAAATGGATATTGATATCCATGAAGTACTTGATGCTGCGGAAACAAAGCCCTTTGGCTTTATGAAGTTTACTCCGGGACCCGGTCTGGGGGGACACTGTATACCGATCGACCCATTCTATCTGACTTGGAAGGCTCGCGAATACGGGCAAAATACCCGGTTTATTGAATTGGCGGGAGAGATTAATACCAGCATGCCGAGATATGTAGTAGAACAGACGATCAAAGCATTGAATGATCATCAAATGTCTTTAAATGGCAGTAAAGTTTTGGTTATTGGCCTGGCCTATAAACCAGATGTCGATGACTTGCGTGAGTCGCCGACCTTTAAGTTGATGGATCTCTTGAAGAAATACGGAGCCAAGGTAGGATATTATGATCACTACATACCAGAAATATGGAAAACCCGTGAACATGCCGATTGGGCAGGGATGAAAACCGTTGCCTGGAATAAAAAAACTATTTCAGATTTTGATGCTGTCATTATTTCAACGAACCATTCCGATATCAATTACCAGGAGTTGGTAGAGTGGAATGATATTATTATCGACACGAGGAATGCTTTGAAAAATTTGAATCCTAAGGCTGACAATCAGATTTGGAAAGCTTAAAACACTGTTACAGGTGTCATTAATTAACGATTCCAAGATGAAGAAAATTCTCATAATAGTTGGTACTCGTCCGAACTTTATTAAAGTAACGCAGTTCAAAAAAATATCAGAAAGGGAGTTTCCCGGAATGTTTGATATTAAGATCGTTCATACAGGGCAGCATTACGATAATAAAATGTCCGATATCTTTTTCAGTCAGTTCGAATTGGAACCCGACTATTTTCTGGGGATTCCACCAGCCACTCCTAACAATCAGATGG
>Ga0102962_1000325_pt1 | contig 24907 bp, 19 predicted proteins | sample SalPonF2_C_D2_MG_FD_84519 | JGI IMG/M metagenome (GOLD analysis project Ga0102962, IMG submission 84519) | Salt pond soil microbial communities from South San Francisco under conditions of wetland restoration - Salt Pond MetaG SF2_C_D2_MG ...
AGGATCGGACCCAGGACCAGGATCGGACCCAGGACCAGGATCGGACCCAGGACCAGGATCGGACCCAGGACCAGGATCGGACCCAGGACCAGGATCGGACCCAGGATCAGACGCACGGGTAGTCGTAGTGGACTGCGCTCCGGGCCGAATGCCCGGAGCGCGGTACGGTCTCCCGGAGCGGTTTAGTTCGGCACTGCAGACACACCCATCTCGGTATCGTGTTGCCAGACCCGCAATAGCTCCAGCTTCATGTCGGCTCGTTGAGGCGGCAAGATCAACCCGGTAACGCCAGCACCTTGGACCACGCACATGCCGCCAGACACCGCGCTCAAAATGCGGCCGGGTATCCGATGAATGGGCTTAAAATGTGCTAATTTTGTGGCCTGATATGGTCAATATTACGCAGATCGCGGAGGCGCTGGATTTGTAACCGCTTGCTTTTATTGGCGTCCCCAAGGGGATTCGAACCCCTGTTGCCGCCGTGAAAGGGCGGTGTCCTGGGCCTCTAGACGATGGGGACGGGAAATGAACTGGTGGAGCCAGGCGGGCTCGAACCGCCGACCTCGACACTGCCAGTGTCGCGCTCTCCCAACTGAGCTATGGCCCCACAACAAGCGCCAAAGTATATCGGTCTTGGCGTTATGGCTCAAGCCCCGATCTGCGACCGGGAGCGGACGAACTCGAGCGCCTGTTGCAGGCGGTCCAATGTGCGCGCGCGGCCGAGCAGGGCCAGCGTCTGGTCTATCGGGGGGGAGACCGGTCCGCCGGTGACGGCGACGCGCAAGGGTTGGGCCACCTTTCCGAGCTTGAGATCGAGCCGGGTTGCAGCGCTGAGGACGGCCTCGTGCAACGGTTCAGGCCGCCAGTCCGCAGCCGGCAGTTGCCCCAGGGTCTCCAGCAGAGTCTGCAATCCGTGCTCCGCAGAGGCGCCCAGGTGTTTGCGCGCGGCCTTCTCGTCGTAAGCGTCTATATCGCGGTATAAAAACAGACTCTTCTCGGCCATTTCCACCAGCGTCTTGCAACGCTCGCGCTGGGCGCACACCACGTCTTCCAGCGCCGGGCCGTTCGAGAGATCGGCGTCGAGCCTTTGCAGATGCCAGCGTAGATGCCCGGCGACCAAGGCGGGGTCGCTGTGCATGATGTGGTGGTGGTTAAGCCACAGCAGCTTGTCCGGATTGAACGTCGCCGCGCCTTTCTGAACTTTGTCGATGCGGAACTTTTCGATCATTTCCTCTCGACCGAACACTTCCTGATCGCCATGCGACCATCCCAGCCGCAACAGGTAATTGAGAAGGGCATGGGGCAGGAAGCCCTGGTCGCGGTATTGCAGCACACTGACCGCGCCGTGACGCTTGGAGAGACGTTTGCCGTCCGCACCCAGGATCATGGACACGTGCCCAAAACGCGGCGGCTCCTGGCCCAGTGCACGCATGATGTTGATCTGGCGAGGCGTGTTATTGATATGGTCGTCGCCGCGGATGACATGGCTAATGCCCATGTCGAAATCGTCCACGGCCACTGTGAAGTTGTAGGTGGGCGAGCCGTCGCTGCGCGCAATGATGAGGTCGTCCAGTTCGCGGTTGTCGAAAACCAGGTGGCCGTGCACGAGGTCGTCGAACACCACCTGACCGTCCAGCGGGTTTCGAAAGCGGATGACCGGTGATGCGCTGGCGTCCGCCGGTGCCGAGCTTAAATCGCGGCAGTGCCCGTCGTATTTGGGCTTTTCGCGGCGCAGAAGCTGTTCTTCGCGCAACCGCTCCAGGCGCTCCTTGGAACAATAGCAGCGGTAGGCCTTGCCTGCGTCCAACAGCCGGTTGATGGCTTCTTCGTAACGCTCCATGCGATGCGTCTGATAGAAAGGGCCTTCGTCGTAGTCCAGCCCCAGCCACTCCATCCCGTCCAGGATCGCCTGCACGGATTCGGCGGTTGAGCGCTCGCGGTCCGTATCCTCGATGCGCAGCACAAAGCGCCCGCCCTGCTGGCGCGCGAAAAGCCAGGAGAACAGCGCCGTGCGGGCGCCGCCGATGTGGAGAAATCCGGTGGGGCTGGGCGCGAAGCGCGTTTTGACCGACATTGGGGATTACCGAATTGCGTCTTCAGAGGCGCGGTATTGTAGCAAAGCGCCCCGTCTCGCTCAGTCAGCGAAGCGATCCAGGGCGGTGAGCAGCTCCTGCGTCTTCTCCTCCACAAGAGCCGGATCGCCCCGCGTCTCCACGTTCAGCCGGACGACCGGCTCGGTGTTGGAGCTGCGCAGGTTGAAGCGCCAGCGCTCGAACTCGATGCTCAACCCGTCCACGTGTTCCACGCGCGTGGCGTGCTTTGCATAGACGCGCTCCACAGCAGCCAGCGCCGCGGCCGGGTCACGCAGTCGGCGGTTGATCTCGCCGCTGACCGGGTAGCGCGCCAGTCGGCTGTCCACCAAGGCGGACAGGGGGGCGCCCTCGCGGCACATGAGCTCGGCCACCAGCAGCCACGGCAGCATGCCGCTGTCGCAATAGGCGAAATCGCGGAAGTAGTGGTGGGCGCTCATCTCACCCCCGTACCCCGCGTTCTCCCGGCGCATGCGCTCTTTAATGAAGGCGTGGCCGGTTTTGCATTGCACCGGCACGCCGCCTCCGGCCTCGACGATTTCGATGGTGTTCCAGGTCAGGCGCGGGTCGTGGACGATGCGCTCGCCGCCGCCGGACTTGCGCAGGTACGCGTCGGCGAGCAGACCCACGATGTAATAGCCCTCGATGAAGCGGGCGCGTTCATCGAACAGAAAGCAGCGGTCGAAGTCGCCGTCCCAGGCCACTCCCAGATCGGCCCCGCTTTGTTCGATGGCGGCCTGGGTAGCGGCGCGGTTTTCCGGCAGCAGCGGGTTGGGCACGCCGTTGGGGAAGTGGCCGTCAGGTTCGAAATGCACCTTGATCAGATCGATTGGCAGGTGGGGCTGCAGCGCCGCTAGTGTTGCCCCGGCGCCGCCGTTGCCCGGGTTGACCACCACGCGCAGGCGGCGGTCAAACACGCGGGTGTCCACCATGCTCACGAGCTTGCTGACGTAGGCATTGCGAGTGTCCAGTCGCTGGTGTTTGCCGCGAGGCGGCGATGCCGGGAAGTCCGTGTCGGACTCAGCCAAGGCCCGTATCTCATTGAGGCCCGAGTCGCCGCTGATCGCCTGCGCGCCTTCGCGAACCAGCTTCATGCCGTTGTAATCCTTGGGGTTGTGGCTCGCGGTGACCATAATGCCGCCGTCGGCCCGCAGGTGATCGGTCGCGAAGTAGACCTCTTCGGTGCCGCAGGTGCCGATATCCAGCACGTCGGCCCCGCCGTCGCGCAATCCTTCGCTCACCGCCAGGGCGATGGCCGGGCTGGTCAGGCGGATATCATGGCCCACCACGACGCGGCGCGGTCTCAGCCATCGTGCATAAGCCCGGACGATGCGGCGGGCGATGCCTTCGTTGAGCTCATCCGGTATGCGCCCGCGGATGTCGTAGGCCTTAAAGCAGGTGAGCGCGCTGGTCATGAAGCCGCCTCTCAGCGCCCGTACTTGTCGTCGAAACGCACGATGTCATCCTCGCCCAGGTAGTTCCCCGTCTGGACTTCAATCACCTCCAGCGGGATGACGCCCGGGTTTTCCAGACGATGCTTGGTGCCGAGCGGAATATAGGTTGACTGATCCTCGCTCAGCAGAAATTGCTCTTCGCCGCGGGTGACCTGGGCGGTACCGCATACCACGGTCCAGTGCTCGGCCCGGTGATGATGCATTTGCAACGACAGGCTGGCGCCGGGCTTGACGATAATGCGCTTCACCTGGAAGCCGCGGTCCATGACCAGCGACTCGTACGAACCCCAGGGGCGATACACGCGCCGGTGGGAGACTGTCTCCTCGCGCCGTTCGCGCTGCAGGCGTTGGAACAGATCACGCACCGCCTGCGCGCGCTGCCGGGGCGCGATAAACACCGCGTCGGCGGTCTCGATGACCACCAGGTCCTGGACGTCCAGCGCCGTGACCAGCCGCGACTCGCTGCGCACATAGCTGTCGCGCACATCCTCCAGCACCACGTCACCCCAGGCCACGTTGCCGCTGGGGTCGTGCTCAGGGTGAGTCTGCCACAGCGCGGACCAGGCGCCCACGTCGCTCCATGCCGTGTCCAAGACCACCATGGCGGCCCGTTCAGTGTGCTCCATGATGGCGTAATCGATGGAATCGGCACGGCAGGCCTCAAACGCATCCGCCTTGACGCGCACGAACTCGCCGTCGCGCTGCGCGCCCACATAGGCCGCTCTGGATTGCTCAAGAATATCGGGCGCGTGTTTTTTCAGCTCCTCCAGATAGACCGACGCCCGAAATAGGAACAGGCCGCTGTTCCAGAAATAATCGCCGGACGCCAGGTACGCTTCGGCGTCGGAGAGACTCGGTTTTTCCACAAAGCTGATGACGGCGCTGACCCCGTCGCCGCCAGCTTTATCTGCGCGGATGTAGCCATAGCCGGTTTCCGCGCTTGCGGGGGTGACGCCGAACGCGACGAGCTTGCTTTGGCCGGCGGCGCTGGCCGCGCGCTCGACTGCACCTCGGAAGGTCTCGGTATCCGGCAGGTCGTGGTCTGCCGGCAGCACGAGCAGCAACGGGTCTTTGTCATGCGCGAGTGCGTGCATCGCCGCCAAGGCGAGCGCGGGGGCGGTGTTGCGCGCGCAGGGCTCAAGCACAATTGCTTCGGCGCGCACGCCTAGCTCATGCAACTGCTCGGCAATGAGAAAACGGTGGGCTTCGTTGCCCACGAGCAGCGGGGGATGTTCGCTGACCGCGCCACAGCGCAGTAATGTTAGCTGCAGCAGCGAACGGTCGGCGTCGGTGAGGTTGAGGAACTGCTTGGGGTACTGCGAACGCGAGAGAGGCCACAACCTGCTACCGGATCCGCCAGCGAGCACAACCGGCATGACTTCGTCGGTCAAGCTTAGTCTCCCTATTGATGCGGGGCGGCCGTACACTCTGGCGCCGCCGAAAACTTATCCTGCGCAACACCGGCCAGGTGCGTCACCGGGTGCGTCAAAGGATAGGCGGTGTCAGCGGCTCGCGCAAAGCACCGGACGAGCGGCGGTTGTAGAAGACGCGTTGGGTGAATAACGCGGGGTGGTTCTGCCTGGGCGAGCCTGTGCCGTTACGGAATGCTGCCTTGGAGGGGAGTGAAGCGATTTGAAAGGAAGCCCTTGCGATGCTGCCAGGGCTTCCCTCACGATGGTGCTACCCGCCGCGACGACGGAGCCGGTTTCGAAGCGCGTGCCTCAGATGTGCAGGCGGTGCGGCAGGAACAGAGTGTCCGGCGACCGCTCATGGTGGCCACGGTTGGCGCGCCGTGCGTGGCGACGATGCTTGACGCGCAGAACCGGTTTTTCCGCGGTGTCGATGCCCACGCGCACGGACTTGCGGCTCTTGATGATCATGGCGATATCCTCCCAATAACTGCTTCAAAAAAACGTCGGGCCTTTCCCTTGCCGTTACCCTGTTTGCCCCGCCGTATGTACAGCGGGTCACGCGCTCGGCACGGCGGTTAGAGATCCGGGCGCCCAAGCGGACGCGAGTGATCGCCCAGGAGGCTTGTACCGCAGGTGCGGCCTTGAGTCTTTCTGCCGTCGATCGACTCTCGAAACTGCCTTTCCGACAGGCCCGAAAACCGGATGGTAGTATACAACTATTGGTGCGGCGCAACAAGAGTGCCGCCGGCTACATAACGCCCGTTTCGCTGCCGTTTGGCGGGCGCGCCCTCAGCAGAAGCCTTGACACAAAAAACGTATGCGCTAGCGTTGACAATGGCTCATGCGGATGAGCCGTTTACACAAATGCATCGGCGGCGGGCAGCGCCGTATGCCAACGTCAGGGACGACGTCCAGCCATCTCGCATCGTCCCTTTCACTGCGTGCGGTCTTGCTCGTCCGACAAGAAAGGGGAGTACAACTATGTCAGTGATGCGAGCGATACTATTTGCGGTCTGCCTGTGTGTGTCCGGGATTGTGTGGGCACAGCCGGTCAATATCAACACCGCGAATCAGGATCAACTCACCCAACTCAGCGGCATCGGACCCAAGAAGGCTCAGGCGATCGTTGACTATCGCCAGGCGCATGGCGATTTCAACAGCGTCGATGATCTCACACAGGTGAAAGGTATCGGTCCGAAGACCTTGTCCGAGGACCGCGCCATGATCACCGTGAGCAACGACACCGCCACAGCGAGCGGCAAGGATACCCAGAGCACGGGGGCGACAGCCGGTGGCCAGTCCGCTGACTGACCGCTAAAGGTCAGCGGGTCGGCGGGCATAGCGCCGATAGCTTCGGCGCTATGCCCTTAATGAGGGACTGATTGGGATGATCGCCTCGCCGTTCAGGATTTCGGCTTGCTTGCGTCAGCGTGGCCCTGTTGCTTGGACGCGTGCCGTGGCTGTTCCTCCGCCTGGCTCCCGACGGCGCAAATGGTTTATCCTCGAACCTCGCCGGAGAGGTGGCTGAGTGGTCGAAAGCGGCGGTCTTGAAAACCGCAGAGCCCAACGGGCTCCGGGGGTTCGAATCCCTCCCTCTCCGCCAAAATCAATGCGCCAGTGGCCAAGCTTGTGGCTTGCCGACCCAATTCCGATGTTTTTGTAGCGGTGAGTAAACGCCGTGGGCGAAGCGCACGTGACGGCGGTGACCGCGATACGGGCATGATCGCCTTGGCGTTAGTGAGTGGTAGTTGCAGGGCTGTGCTTGTTTCCATTGTATAGTCTCTTCATAGGATGGTATCTGCGCTTGGTTCGGCTGCTGGCATACATTGACGAGTATTTTTTCAAGACGTCGTACACCGAGTCTTACGTGCCGGCGCATGTCCAGCGCGAATCGAAGAAATATCAGGAATGGTGAAAAGGTTTGAACAGGGGGTGACCGGAAGTTCAGTGGACTGTACTGGGAAGAAGTTAAAAGATGCCGTCCGTTCCGACCGGCACGGGGCAACGCCGTTGCGGGGATATGGAGTGTGGTGATGTAGTAGCGGCATTTTTTCGTCGTGGGCGGATGATCCGGGAAGGCCGCTTTGCGTCGACGCCACCAGTGGGAGCGAGCCAAGTGTTGTCCAATGGTTTGATTACTCGCGAGCCGCTCTTATCACCCTATCGAGAAGCGGCGCTCACGCGTTTAAGGTAGCATCGTCAGCCGCCGTTCCGTAAGCGGCGACGAGCTTTTGCTGTATATTCGCCGGCACCTGCTCGTAGTGACTGAATTCCACCGTATAGTTGCCGTCACCGCCGGTGATGGCCTTGAGGTCGGACGGGAACTCGCCGAGTTCTGCGAGCGGCGCAGCGGCGCGCAAAGTCATACGTTCACTGAAGCTGTGGGTATCCTGGATCCGGCCGCGCCGGGCCGACAAGTCCCCGCTGATGTCGCCGATACAGGTGACTGGTGCCTGTATCACGAGTTCTCCCATGGGTTCCAACACGATGGGGCGGGCTTTTAGCACGGCGTCGAGAAACGCTTTGCGGCCCGCGATCATAAAGGCGACTTCTTTGGAGTCTACTGGATGAGTTTTGCCGTCAAAGACAGTCACTCGTACGTCCTGCAACGGATACCCTGCGATGGCGCCGGATGCTAGGGCTTGGCGGACGCCCTTCTCGACGGCGGGCACCAGGGAGTTGGGTATAGCCCCGCCTTTGATATGGTCGACGAATTCGAATCCGCCCCCGCGCGGCAAGGGCTCGACGCGCAGGAATACCTCCCCGAACTGTCCCGCGCCTCCCGTTTGTTTTTTGTGCCGGCAATGGCCCTCGGCGGATACGGTGATCGTTTCGCGATAAGCAATGGCCGGCGGACTGGTCTGGACTTCAACGTTATAGCGTTCGTGCATTTGATCAAGCGCCGTGCGCAAATGCAGTTCCCCCAGACCCCAGAGCACGGTTTCGTTAGTGGTCGCGTTGTGCTCAACGCGCAGCCCCGGATCCTCATCGGTGAGCCTGCCCAGTACGTCGGATAACTTCTGCTCGTCGCCGTGCCGGCCGGCATGCAAAGCCAGTCCGAAGACGGGGGTGGGTAGCGCCATCGGCCGCAGATGGATGTGGTCTTCGTCGTGGGAATCGTGGAGCACTGAGTCGACGTGAATTTCATCCACTTTCGCCACTGCGCCAATCTCGCCGGGGATGCAGCGCTGTGCATCGATCCGTTCTTTGCCTCGCAGCAGAAACAAGCTGCCCACCTTGAAAGCCTTGCGCCCGTCCCCGACGAACAGGCGGCTGTCCCGGGTCACGGTGCCTTGGTGCACGCGAAATGCGGCTAGTTTTCCCAGGTAAGGATCGTTTTCAATCCTGATGACGTGGGCCAGCACGTGACGCTCGGGGTCCGGGATGGCATGGAATTCCTCGCGACCGGCTGGATCGTCGCGGATAAAAGAGGCCGGGTTCCCCTCCAGGGGATTTGGCATTAGGCGTGCGATGACATCCAGCAGCTCCGGCACGCCGGCGTTGGTCTTCGCGGAGGTGAAGCATACCGGCACAAGGTGGCCTTCCCGCAAAGCCTGTTCGAAAGGTTCGTGCAACTGCTCGGGGTTCAACGCCTCGCGCTGTTCGAGATACAAGGTCATGAGCGCCTCGTCGACTTCGACCACCTGGTCGATCAACATGGAATGAACCTGCGCCACAGATAGAAAATCCGCTTCTCCGGCGGGTTGGAAGAAACAATCGGCCACGGCGGTGGCCTCCTGTGCCGGAAGATTCAGGGCCAGGCATTCGCGCCCGAAGGTCGTCCCGATCTCGTCCAGCAGTGCCGCAAGATCCACGCCGTCGCTATCCATCTTGTTAACCACGATCATGCGGCAAAGCCCGCGTTTGTCGGCCCACTCCATCATGCGTCTGGTGTAGGTCTCTATGCCGGTCTGGGCATCGATGACGATGGCTACAGTTTCCACCGCAGGCAGCACTGACAGGCAAGCCCCTTGAAAGTCCGGATAGCCGGGGGTGTCGATCACGTTGAGGCGTACGCCGCCCCGGTCGAAACAAACGATGGAGGATGCCTGCGAATGATGGGCGGCCTTGTCTCGCGGGTCCGCAGGAGAAGCCGTGTTGCCCCGTTCCGGATTGCCGGCGTGCCCTTCAGCGTGGCTTGCTGCGAGCAAGGCGCCTGCGAGAGCGGTCTTGCCCGCCCCTGACGCGCCGACTAATGCGATGTTGCGGATACTTTCGGAAGAGACGACTTCGGACATGGCACACCTCCGGCTTCGGGCGCAAGCACGCGGCTGTGCACTCGAGGTACTTGAAGACACGCTGAGCAATACCCGGTACGGAAGCTGCACCGGCGTTGCCAGCCGACCCATTAAGCGTAGGACAGAAAACGCGGGGATCCATAGAGTCGCGGATAGGGCCCCGACGGCCGCCATGTCGCCGGCGCCTGGGGGCGGAAGAGGGGACCCGCAGGCGGCACGGGCTTGACGACTCGGTGCGGCTGCGGCCTGCGATGCGCCAAGCCTCGCTCCTCGCGTTGCGGCAATGCCGTGACATACGGTGTTCGGCCATCGTGGGAAACAGCTTATGCTGTTTTGGGAATGCAGTCATACTCGAGGGCGCGGCTGGGGCGGCGCAGCTTGCTGTCGGACCGTTGAAAGCCGGCCACGATCGCCGAGTTCGTTTAGCTCGAAAAAGGAACCCCGGCCTTGGCCGGGGTAACTCTGCCTTAGTCAGGATATGAGGGCATGCCGCCGAACAGGGGTGGGGCAAGGGCTGTTTGTTCGGCGACACGGCAAGACGCATCTTGCATTCCGATTAACGCTTCCAGGGTACGTCCTGGTTCCCTGTCCGGCGCGGGAAGGTCTCACCAGGGGCAGAATGATCGCGCTCATGGCGGGATCCAGTCCAGGGCTATTCACCACAGGAAAGCTTACCGCTGCATCGGACCCATTTGGTTCGACAGCAGGGCGATGCATACTCGCAACACCACGTATGCGCGTTAACGCGGGGAGGCCGGGGGTAAAAAAAGCCCCGGCATTTCGAGCCGGGGCCAAACACCTTATTGGAGGAGACTAAAGAAGACTCATGAACAAGGTCCGGCGCCGCAAGCGTCGTGAACCTTGTATTGGAAACAACGCGGGAACCGAACAGGAGTTCCAATGCATCAAAAAGCCCCCGCGCAAAAAAATCGCGCGGGGGCCAAAAGGATCACATCCTTTTGACGGCCTGCAGTTTTCCCTAACGCCGAAAGGTCAACCGCAGGGCAGGAGCCTTTGGGCCCCTGCATACCCATCAACAGCTGAACACGATTTCGGTTCCATGGACGAAGTGGACGGTGCGGTTTTAGCGCCGGTCAGGCGTTGGGCACCCGGAATAGCCAGCTTGACCCGCATCGCCCACTGGTTATGCAGACTATCAAAGGCCTAATGGCCGCGGCAGAAGACCAGGCGACGGGCGGTAATGGGAGCGTGACGGTTAGTGGAGGCCCGCGGTTTTTTGACCCTGGTCAGAGCAAATGGACCACCAAAGCGATGACGAAACCCAGTGCGCAGAGGCTAACGCCTAACGTGCCTCCTATGATACCGGTCGCTTGTTGGGCGATTGCGGCATCGGACGGCAGATACTCGGTGCCCAGCCTGAACCGGGCGGAAATGATGGTCACGATGACCGCGAGAACTACAAAAATCCACATACCGATATTCATCGGATATCCAGAGCAGAAGTGATGCCGTAGGCCGGCCGGGCGCGCCCTAAAGTACGTTGTCCCACGGTAGTTTGACTCGAGTCCCGGCCCGTAAGGCCGTCCCGGCGGCCCGGTTACCTCATCAACGTCATACAGCGGACCCCGTTCCAGGCCATCGCGGGCGGCACACGCCAATCCATATTGCGTACAAAAACCCCCGGCGATTCGCGGGGGCAATAGCACGCTAAAGCTTTGGGTTTCGCCGGTCCGGAGAGGATGTCTGGCTATATTCAGCAACCATGGAGGCCTCGGATTTGCGATACAACCTGGTGCGCGAACAGCACGCCAAGATCAGCCCTGGCGGGCACGAGGCCGCCGGCACAGGCGGCGAGCACCAGCGGCACTGCCAAAGAGGCGGCAGCAGCGGCGAGTTCCCGGCGTGCGACGGGGGCACGCCCCACAAGACGGGGGTGGAGCCGGAATCGGCGCATAGTGATCAGCGTAGCGCAAGCGCAAACCGCAGATGGCACTATTGCAGCGCACGCGGCCCGTACCGGTCCAGTTTCCGCGCATTGCGTTTGCGCCTGGCGGAGTGTGACGCGTATCGGCTCGACAGCCGCCGCCCGTGCGCGGGCCGCTCGCTTGAGACGTTCAGGGAGCGCCGATCGCGTGCGCGGTCCGGTACTCTTTGAGATAATCCGATGCGGCTGCAAAACCGGCCGTCGGTGATCCCCTGGAACCCAGCTCCGATCATGGCGTGGTTAAGGCGGGTGCCGAGGTTAATGGATGAGCAAGCAGCCGGCGTGCGCACGAGGCCTTCGCGGGGAGGCGAAGAGCGGGACGCGCCGCTCCGGGTATGTTTTATATGTCGGGTTAATGACGGGTCGCCTTATCGCGACGGATTCGTTTGGAGACGATCAGGTGCAGACCTGAGGGGGAATACTGACCATGCAAGCTCAGACTTTGATGGGTATCGCACGCAGTTTGGTTGAACCGGGCAAGGGCTTGCTGGCCGCCGATGAAAGTCATCCCACCATCGAGAAGCGTTTCAAGGCCATCGACGTGGAATCGACCGAGAGCAGCCGCCGCGATTACCGCGAAATGCTTTTTTCAACGCCCGGTGTCGAGGCGTTTATCAGCGGCGTGATCCTGTTCGAGGAGACTCTGTTTCAAAACGGACACGATGGTCGGCCACTGATCAGACATCTGGACTCACGCGGTATCATTCCTGGCATCAAAGTCGACAAGGGCGCCAAGCCGCTTGCCCTGGCAGAGGGCGAGAAGGTGACCGAAGGACTCGATGGTTTGCGTGAGCGTCTGCGCGAGTACAGGCAGGCTGGCGCGCGATTCGCCAAATGGCGCGCGGTCATCGATGTGGACGAGACGCGCCTGCCGAGCGACTATTGCATCGAGGTCAACGCGCACGCGTTGGCACGCTATGCGGCGCTCTGCCAGGAGGCCGATATCGTGCCCGTGGTTGAGCCCGAGGTACTGATGGATGGCGCGCATGCGCTCGCGCGCTGCGAGCAGGTTACCGATCGCGTGCTCAAGCGTGTGTTCGCGGAACTCGGGGCGCAGCGTGTGCTGCCGGAGGGCATGCTGCTAAAGCCCAACATGGTGGTCCCCGGCAAGCAGTGCGCCACGCAGGCATCGGTTGAGGAGGTCGCAGATGCGACGGTGCGCTGCTTGCTGCGGAATGTGCCGGCGGCGGTGCCGGGTATCGTGTTTCTTTCTGGTGGCCAGAGCGATGCAGACGCCACGGCCCATCTGAATGCCATGAACGCCCGCTATACGCACCTGCCGTGGAGGCTGAGCTTTTCCTACGGGCGCGCATTGCAGGCACCTGCCTTGCGCGCTTGGGCAGGGAAAGCGGACAATATGCAGGCGGCGCAGCAGGCCTTCTACCACCGCGCGCGCTGCAATGGCGCGGCGACCCGTGGAGAGTACGATTCGGCGATGGAAAAGGCGGCCTAGCCGCGCTTTATTGCCGCCGGAGCGCGCCCCGGAATCGTCCGATCCCTCGGGCAGGGGGCAATTGGCCGGCGCCGGGCGCTGGCTGTTGTTGTGCTTTTGCCGGATAGCGGCCCTTACCATTGCGAGTCACATTCGCCTTTAGCGCATGAAGCTGCAGTCCTGGCTAGGGATGAACGAGCTCTTCCGAGAGCTCGACCCGGCCGCTTTAAAGGAATTGGCAAAGGGAGCCGAGTGGCTCGAGTTGCCGAGCGGACGTGCGCTGTTCCAGCGCGGCGACGTCAGCGACGCCGTCTATCTGGTGGTGCACGGGCGTTTGCGGGTGTGCGAGCCTGACGGTTCAGGCGACGAGCGCATACTGGGCGAGGTCAGTCGCGGCGAAGCGGTTGGCGAGCTGTCGGTGATCACCGGCGAGGCGCGCTCGGCGAACGTCTATGCGGTGCGCGACAGCGGGCTGGTCCGGGTTTCCAAGCAAGCCTTCGACAGGCTGTTGGAAAAGCACCCCGCGTCCATGATGCGCATGACCCGTTTGGTGCTCACGCGCATGAACAAGGCCGCTTCCGGTCAGGCCCTCGAGGCGCGCATGAGCACGCGCAGCATTGCAGTGATGCCCGCGCATGAGGGGGTGGCCGTGGATGCGCTGGCCCAGCAACTGGCGCAGGCACTGGCCGAGGCAGGCCCCACCATGAAGCTGGACCGCCAGCGCGTCGATGCGGCGCTTGGCGGCGGCTATGCGCACACCCCGTTTTCCTTCCACGAGCGCAATCAACTGCTCCTCGCCTGGCTGAACGGGCTGGAAGGGCGCTATCGCTATATCGTCTATCAGGCTGAGCGCGAGGCAAGCGCCTGGACCACGCGTTGCCTGCGCCAGGCCGATCGCATCATCGTGGTCGCCGACGCCGCCTCAGACCCTGCAGAGTCGGCGCTGACGGCGTCGCTGCGGCGTTTGGAAGTGCGTGCACCGGTGGAGCTGGTGTTGCTCGCGGGCGGGCACAGCCTGAGTGGTCCCGACGTGTACGGCTGGCGCCGTTTGTGCGGTGCTGAAGCGCACCATCATCTGCACTTGGGTAACCACCGCCTCAACGGTTTGGGCAGGCTGCTGACCGGACGCGGGCTCGGAGTGGTGCTCGCCGGCGGCGGCGCGCGCGGTTACGCTCATCTGGGCCTGCTGCGGGCCCTTGAAGAGCGTGGGCTGTCGATCGACTTGGTCGGCGGCAGCAGCATGGGTGCGTTCATCGGTGCGCTCGTGGCGATCGGCTTGCCGGTGGACGACGTTGACCGCGTCACGCGCGAGACCTTCGTGCGCCATAACTATCTTAATGATTACACCATTCCGCGCATTTCACTGATTGCCGCACGTAAATTCCTGCAGCGGCTGTTCGATATCTTCGGCGACCGCCGGATTGAGGACCTGGCGCTGCCGTTTTTTTGTGTGAGCACCAACCTTACCCGCGCTTGCCAGGCGGTACACGACCGCGGACCGCTCGCCATGTATCTCGGCGCGAGCATGGCGGTGCCCGGGATTGCGCCGCCGATCGTGGATGACGGCGAGCTGTTGGTGGACGGCGGCCTCATCAACAATCTGCCGGCCGATGTCATGCAGGCATTGGGGCGCGGCAGGGTGATCGGCTCGGACGTAAGCCCGGAAGAGGAGATGCGGGTGGAGAACGCCGGTAGCGAGAGCCCCGTTCCACTCAACACCATCGATGGCGATGTGCGCCTGCCCAACATCTTCAAGATCCTGTTCCAGACCGTTGCCATGACCAGCGCGGAGGTCATGGAGCGGCAGAAGCGGGCGTGCGACGTGTACTTGCGCATGCCGGTGGAGAGTATCGGGATCTTCGACTGGGACAAGATCGATACCATCGTGGAACGAAGCTACGAGTATGCCTGCCGCGTGCTCGACGATAGCCTGGCTAACCTGCCGCCACCGCCGTCCGCGATCGGGCGGGTGTGAGGGCGGAGTGTGCCGGCCGGTGCAAGCGGTCGCTTATGTATCGAACGCCTGCGAGTAACGCTGTCCGTCAAATCCCAGCACGGTGCTCGATCCGGCTTCCAGTATCGGGCGTTTGAGCAGCAGCGGGTATTGTCTTAGCAGGGAGGATGCCCGCACCTCATTCAGCTCGCTGCGTTCGCACTCGGGGAGGCTGCGCCATGTAGTGCCGCGGCGGTTGAGCAGTGCGCGCCAGCCAAAACACCCGATCCACCGAGCTATGTCACCCGCGCCCGGCGGCTGCTCGCGAACATCCACGAACGTATGTTCTATCCCCCGATCGCGCAGCCAGCGGCTGGCTCGGCGGCAGTTGTCACAGCGGGTGAGGCCGTACAGCGTCGCCATTGCTATTCAAGGTTTCGCAGCAGATCGTTAACGCCCACTTTCGCACGCGTCTGCGCGTCCACATATTTGACGATCACGGCGCAGTTGAGGTTATAACGCCCGCCATCCCGCGGCAGGCTCCCGGGCACGACCACGGCGCCCGGGGGCACCCTCCCGCGGGTGATCTCGCCGCTCTCGCGGTCGTAGATGGGCGTGCTCTGGCCGATGAAAACGCCCATGGACAGCACCGCACCTTCGCCGACGATCACGCCTTCGACGACTTCCGAGCGTGCGCCGATGAAGCAGTTGTCCTCGATGATCGTGGGATTGGCCTGCAAGGGTTCGAGTACGCCTCCCAGACCAACGCCCCCCGACAGGTGCACGTTGTCGCCCACCTGCGCACACGAGCCCACTGTGGCCCAGGTATCGACCATGGTGCCGCGGCCCACCCAGGCACCGATGTTGACGTAAGAGGGCATGAGCACCGCATCGGGCTCAATGTGTGCGCCCTTGCGCACAATAGCGGGCGGGACGACACGCGCGCCCTGGGCGCGGAAAGCGTCATCGTCGTAGTCGGCGAACTTGAGTGGCACTTTGTCGAAATAATGCGTGGGACCGGCCGGGATACAGGCATTGTCGCGGATGCGAAACGAAAGCAGGACAGCCTTTTTCACCCACTGGTTGACGATCCACTCGCCGTCGCGGTTTTCGGCGACCCGCACGTGCCCCTGATCCAGTTTCTCGATCGTCTCCAGCACGGCATCCCGGATGCCGGGATCGACAGTGTTGGGGGTTATCGACTGGCGCTGTTCAAAGGCGTCCTCGATCACGCTTTGCAGATTGCTCATGGGCCAAGTTTCCTCATCGGTCGCTGCACGGACATCGGTCGAACGTGGGATTTTAGGGCCCCTGCAGCAGCGATGCACGCCCGCCCGGTTCAGCCGTCCCCCTCCCGGCGGTTGAGCATCCAGGTCAGGGAGCGGCGGATCTGGCGCAGTGTCGCCGGATTGTCGACGGCCCGGTGGTCACCGTCGGTGATGAAAAACACGTCTTCGGCGCGCTCGCCGATGGTCGCGATCTTGGCTCCTTGCACGAGCACGCCGTGGCGGCGGAACACGCGGCCCACGGTGGAGAGCAGACCGGGGCGGTCTCCGGTGACGAGTTCCATGACGGTGCGCTCGTTCTGCGGATCGTCGCGAAAATAGATCTGCGTGGGCGTGGAGAAATAGCGCAGGCGTCGCGGGATGCGGCGCTTGACCGCCCATTCAACGCGCTCCGGCTCCAGCAGCGCCCTGTGTACCGCCGTTTCGATCTCCGCTTCGCGGGTTCGGTCCTGGATCGCATCGCCGGATTCCTCGGTGACCATGTAGCTGTCCAGCGCCAGGCCGTCATGCGTGCCGCTGATGCGGGCTTCCACGATGGATAAGCCAAGACGCGTGAGGATCGTTGCCACCAGGCCGAACAGATAGTCGACGTCGCGCGTGAGCAGAAACACGGTCGTGCCGCGGTCGCGCAGATGGCCCACTTTGACCACCGGTAGCTGATGCTCGCCGGTCTCGGCGATGGCCTGTGTCTGCCATGCGATCTCCTCGGCGCTGTAGCGTAGGAAGTATTCGTCATCAAGGCGCGCCCACAGGCTTTCGATGCTGCGCTCGTCGAGACCTTGCAACTGCAGTTGGCGCTGCGCGTCCGCGCGCACTTCTGCGATCAGCTCCCGCTCCTCGACCGGGTTGTGCAGGCCGCGGTTAAACGCGCGCACGGTGGCGTTGTACAAGTCGGTGAGCAGGCTTTCGCGCCACGAGTTCCAAAGGTTGGGATTGGTGGCGCGGATGTCGCAGACGGTGAGCAGGAACAAATAGTCCAAGTGCAGCTTGTCGCCCAGCTTGAGGGCGAATTCGTAGATCACGCTGGGGTCGGTGATGTCGCGCTTTTGCGCCGTCATGGACATCAGCAGGTGGTTCTGCACCAGCCAGGTCACCAGATCCGTATCCCAGCTTGAGAGACCGTGCTGGATGCAGAATTCGCGCGCATCCTTTGCCCCCAGCACCGAATGATCACCGCCGCGGCCCTTGGCGATATCATGAAACAGCGCAGCCACGTAGAGCAGCTCCGGCTTCGGCAGTTGCTGCATAATGCGGCTGCAAAAGGGCAGCTCGTGGTCGAACTCGGGCAGGTTGAGGCGGCGGATGTTGCGCAGCACGAACAGGATGTGCTCGTCGACGGTCAAGGTGTGGAACAGGTCGTACTGCATGCGCCCCGTGATGCGCCCGAATAAGGGCAGGTACGCCCCCAGCACGCCGTAGCGGTTCATGCGCCGCAGCGCATGGGTGATGCCGCGCGGCTCGCGCAGAATCTCCATGAACAGGCTGCGGGCACGGATGTCACGGCGAAAGCCATCGTCGATGAGCGCGCGGTCGCGGCGGATCAGCCGCAGCGTCTCTGCGCGGATACCCACCAAATCCTGGTGCTGCTCCATCAGGTGGAAGATCTCAAGCAGGGCGAACGGATAGCGGCGAAAGACGTTGTCGCGGCGAGCCTCGATGAATCCGTGGCGGGCCTGAAAGCGGCGGTTGATGATCTTGGGTGGGGTGGCGTCATGCGGATGCAGGATGGCTTCCTGGAAAAGCTGCAAGAGCATGTCGTTGAGGCGTGACAGGCTCTGGACGGTGCGGTAGTAATCCTGCATGAACTGCTCGACCGCCAAGTTGGCCTTTTCGTCGCTGTAGCCGAACAGGCGTGCCAGCGGAATCTGGTGGTCGAAGACGAGGCGGTCCTCGCGGCGTCCCGTAAGCATGTGCAGCGCGAAACGGACTTTCCACAAAAAGGCCCGCCCGGCAAGCAGCTCCGCGTGCTCGGACTCAGTGAGAAAGCCGTGCGCGACCAGCTCGTGCAGCGTCTCCGCCCGGAAATGGCGCTTGGCGACCCACACGATGGTATGGATGTCGCGCAGCCCGCCGGGGCTTTCCTTGACGTTGGGTTCCAGGTTGTAGGCGGTGTCGCGATACTTGGCATGGCGTGCCAGTTGCTCGTCGAGCTTGGCCTGAAAGAACCTGCGCGTGGGCCACACGCGCTGCGACTGCAGGCGTGCGCGCAGGTCGACGAACAGCCCGGAGCTGCCGGTCAGGCGCCGCGCCTCCAAAAGATTGGTCATCACCGTGATGTCATCGGCGGCGTAGCTCAGACACTCTGCAGGGGTGCGCACGCTATGGCCCACATCCAGGCCGATATCCCAAAGAAACGTGAGGAAAGCCCCGATCTGCGGCTCTGCCGCCTCCCGGGCGTTGTGGTCCGAGAGGATCAGCAGATCCACATCAGAATGCGGATGGAGTTCGCCCCGCCCGTAGCCGCCGACGGCGACGAGCGCGAAACGTTCGTCGCCGTCGGCCATATAATGGCGCCAGACATGTGCAAGCACCGCGTCCACCAGCCGGGCGCGGCCGTGCACCAAGTCCTCGGCATGGGCGCCGTGGCGGAACGCATCCTCCAGCGCTTCCCGGCCCCAGTCGAGCACTGCCCGCTGCTCTGCCGTTTCTACCGGCCTCGCGCGCGCGCGTTCGGCTAGCGCGTGCGGTGCAAAGTCGCGCTCGAAGGCCGGCAGTGTTCGCCGCCCGGGCGCCGACATGATGTCCACAGCCCTACCGCTCCTCCTCGCGCAGAGTGAGGATCTCGTGCCCGCTCTCGGTGACCAGGATGGTATGCTCCCACTGCGCCGACAGCGAGTGGTCTTTGGTGACCACGGTCCAGCCATCGGGCAGCAGGCGCGTGTGGCGTTTGCCGGCGTTGATCATGGGCTCGATGGTGATGGTCATCCCCGGCTTCAGATCCAGGCCGGTGCCGCGGGTACCGTAGTGCAGGACCTGCGGCTCTTCGTGAAACCCCCGCCCTATGCCGTGTCCGCAATATTCCCTGACCACGGAAAAATGCTGCTTTTCCGCATATTCCTGTATTGCGGCCCCGATGTCGCCGAGATGCACCCCCGGGCCGACCATACCGATGCCGATCATCATGGCGCGGTACGATGCTTCGGTCAGGCGGCGCGCCTGCACCGAGGGCTCGCCGACGAAGAACGTCTTGCTGGTGTCGCCGTGGAAGCCTTCCTTGATCACGGTGATGTCGATGTTGATGATGTCGCCCTTTTTGAGTTTCTTGGGGCCGGGGATGCCGTGGCAGACCACGTGGTTGACCGAGGTGCAGACGGACTTGGGGAAACCGTGGTAATTCAGCGGCGCCGGAATGCAGGCTAGGTCGTTGACGATATAGCTGTGGCAGATCCGGTCCAGCTCCTCGGTGGTGATGCCGGCCTTGACGTGGGGCTCGATCATCGCCAGCACCGAGGCGGCCAGGCGGCCGGCAACGCGCATTTTCTCCTGCTCTTCCGGGGTCTTGATTGTGACGCTCATGTATTCGCTGGTGAGAGCCCGCGAACGCGGGCCCATATTGTTGGACAAGGTGCGTTATGGTATAAAGCGTGCGCTTCATAAGCAATTCTGGTGCCGTTCAGTACGGCGCCATCCAACCCGCACACGCACCGGCACATGGAGCGGGGTGCCGCGTAAGGTCCGGCCTTGCGCGGTTGCTGCATGGGGTGCGTGGAGGCCCAACCCGAAGTCAGGAGTCTCCCATGCCTAAAGTAACGATGCGTGATTTGCTGCAGGCCGGCGTGCATTTCGGCCACCGCACACGCTATTGGAATCCCAAAATGGCGCCCTACATATACGGGCACCGCAACGAGATCCACATCGTCAATCTGGAGCACACGCTGCCGCTGCTCAATGATGCGTGCAATTTCATCAGCCGTCTGGCGGCAAACGGCGGCACCATCCTGTTTGTGGGCACCAAGCGCGCCGCGCGCGAGACCATCCAGGCCGAGGCGGAGCGCGCAGGCATGCCCTACGTCAATCACCGCTGGCTCGGCGGCATGCTCACCAACTTCAAGACGGTGAAAGGCTCCATCAAGCGCCTCGTGGACCTGGAGCAGATGGTGGAGGATGGCTCCATCAACAAGCTGCGCAAGAAGGAAGCCATGAGTCTGGTGCGCCAGATGGAGAAGGATCAGCGCAGTCTGGGGGGCATCAAGTCCATGCAGAGCCTGCCCGACGCGCTGTTCGTGATCGACGTGGGCTACGAGGACATCGCCGTCAAAGAAGCCGTGAAGCTCGGCATTCCGGTGGTCGGGGTGGTCGACACCAACAACTCCCCCGACGGCATCGACTACATCATCCCGGGCAATGACGATGCGATCCGCGCCATCCGCCTCTATGCCCAGGCAGCGGCCGACGCCGTGCTCGACGGCAAGGGGTCGCGCACCGAGGCGGTGCGGGAAGACGATTTCGTCGAGGTTGCCGACGACGCGCCGCAGGCCGGCGCCTGAGTGCGCGCGCATCGACCGTAAGTTTCAAGGTATTGGAGGTTCAGAAATATGGCGATTAGCGCAGCCCTGGTTAAGACGCTTCGCGAGCGCACCGGCGCGGGCATGATGGAGTGCAAGCGGGCCTTGCAGGCCACCGATGGCGACATCGATGCGGCGATCGAAAAGATGCGCAAGGAAGGCTTGGCGAAGGCGGATAAAAAAGCCGGCCGCACCGCCGCGGAAGGCATGATCGCGATGGCCGAGGCCAAGGACGGTTCCGCCGTGGCCATGGTCGAGATCAACAGCGAAACCGATTTCGTGGCCAAGAGCGAAGAGTTCCAGCAGTTTGCCGGACGCGTGGCGCAGAGCGTGCTGGCCGACGGCGCGGAGCCGGACCACCAGTCCCTTCAGGCTAAGAGCCTTGACGGGGAGACGGTGGATGAGGCGCGGCGCGCGCTGGTGGCCAAAGTGGGTGAGAACGTCGATGTGCGCCGTGCCGCGCGCATTGGCGCCGATGGTGCGCACTTGGCGGCGTACAGCCACGGCGGGCGCATCGGCGTGCTGGTGGCCGTGGAAGGCGGGGACGATACGCTGGCGCGTGATCTGGCCCTGCATATCGCGGCGAGCGCCCCGCAGTACGTCACGCCCGATGACGTGCCGGAGTCAGTGCGTGCGCGCGAGCGGGAGATTTTCATCGCACAGGCCAAGGATAGCGGCAAACCGGCCGAGATCGTGGACAAGATGGTTGAAGGCCGTCTGCGCAAGTTCCTTAACGAGATCGCGCTCGAGGGCCAGCCCTTCGTTAAGGATCCGGATACCACCGTCGGCAAGCTGCTCAAGCAGAAAGGCGCGCGCGTGAGGCGCTTCGAGCGTTTCGAGGTGGGCGAGGGCATCCACAAGGAAGAGGGCAACTTCGCCGAGGAAGTGATGGCGCAGGTGCAGGGGACGAACTAAGCTCGTCATGTCCGCCACGAAAGTGCTTTGAACAGTGACCGCAGGCCCCGCAAGACGGGGCCTGTTTTTAGGCGCACGGCGGTGCGGCGCGAACGGTTGTGGAGGATGGCCTGGGCGATGTCCGCGAGGCCGACGGCGGGAGAATGAAGGTGTCCGGTGACCATGCGGTTTTCAACCGAGTGCTGCTCAAGCTCAGCGGCGAGGCTTTGCTGGGAAGCGAGCCTTACGGCATCGATCCGACCGTGTTGGCCCGGCTTGCGGCCGAAGTCAAGGAAGCGATCGAGCTCGGCGTGCAGATGGCGGTTGTGGTCGGCGGCGGCAACATCTTCCGGGGCGCCGGTTTGGCCGATGCGGGCATGGACCGTGTTACGGGCGATCACATGGGCATGCTCGCCACGGTCATCAACTCGCTGGCGCTGCAGGACGCCCTGGAGCGGGTCGGGCTGTTCGCGCGCGTGATGTCGGCGATCCGCATCAATCAGGTGTGCGAGGACTATATCCGGCGCCGCGCCATCCGGCACCTGGAGAAGGGGCGCGTGGTGGTGTTCGCCTCCGGCACCGGTAACCCGTTTTTCACCACGGATTCCGCGGCCAGCCTGCGGGCGATCGAGATCGGTGCCGAGCTGATGATCAAGGCGACCAAGGTTGACGGGGTGTTTTCGGCTGACCCGGTCATGCACGCCAATGCGCGGCGCTATCGCCATCTGACCTATGACGAGGTACTCGACCGGCGATTGAACGTCATGGATTTGACGGCCATCGTGATGTGCCGGGATAACAATGTGCCATTGCGGGTCTATAACATGAATCGTGCCGGGGATCTGATGCGCATCATCAAGGGCGCAGGCGACGTCGGCACACTGGTCGACAACGGAGATGAGGCATGATCGAAGACGTGAAAAAGGACGCCAGGAAGCGCATGGCCAAGAGTCTTGAGGCGCTGCGTCAGGAGTTCACCAAGATTCGCACCGGGCGGGCGCATTCCAGCCTGCTCGATCATGTCACGGTCGAATACTATGGCGCCGAGGTGCCCCTTAACCAGGCCGCCAACGTCACCACCGAAGACGCACGCACGCTGAGCATCACGCCCTGGGACAAGAGCATGGTGCAGCCGATCGAAAAGGCCATTATGAGCGCCGGCCTGGGGCTCAACCCGTCCACGGCGGGCATGGTGATCCGGGTGGTGCTGCCGCCGCTGACCGAGGAGCGCCGGCGCGAGCTGGTCAAGGTGGTACGCAACGAGGCGGAAGGTGCGCGCGTGGCGGTGCGCAATATCCGCCGCGACGCCAATCAGGAGCTCAAGAACCTGTCCAAGGACAAAAGCATCAGCGAGGACGACGAGCGCCGCGGCGAGCAGGAAGTGCAGAAGCTCACGGACCACTACATACAGGCCATCGACGACGCACTCGCCGACAAGGAACGGGAGATGATGGAAGTCTGAGCGGTAGCGGCAGGCGATGAAGGCACCGTTGGGCGTCATCCAGGGTCACACGCCGCAGCATGTGGCGGTGATTATGGACGGCAACGGCCGTTGGGCACAGCGGCGTATGCTGCCCCGCGCGGCCGGCCACCGCGCGGGGGTCAGGGCCACGCGCCGCGTCGTGCGCATGGCCCGTGAGCGTGGCATCGACTACCTCACGCTGTTCGCGTTCAGCAGTGAAAACTGGCAACGACCCGACACTGAAGTCGGCCTCCTGATGGACCTGTTCCTGCAGACGCTCAGGCGCGAGCTGGACGAGCTGCGCGACAATGACGTGTGCATCCGGTTCATCGGTGATCACAGCCGATTCCCGAGCGGACTGCGCCACCAGATGGAGGACGCCGAAGCGCTTACCGAGGACAGCACTGGCCTTAACCTGATCATCGCCGTGGGCTACGGCGGGCGCTGGGACATCGTCAACGCGGCGCGCTCGCTCGTGGCGCAGGCGCAAGCGGGACAGCTAAGCGCTGAAGACGTGACGGGCGAGCGCCTGGAACGCTGCCTGAGCCTGGCGCAAGTGCCCGATCCCGATCTTTTCGTGCGCACCGGGGGCGAGTGCCGCATCAGCAATTTTTTGCTATGGAATCTGGCTTATACGGAGCTTTATTTCACCGAGCGCCTGTGGCCGGATTTCGATGGTGAAGCCCTGGATGCCGCACTCGCCTGGTTCGCCCGCCGCCAGCGCCGCTTTGGGCGCGTGCCCGGTCAGTCCGGCGGGCCCGCATGAAAGCAAGCCATGACAGCTCGGCGGTTGCGGTTCATGGGGCGAGGCCACGGAGCTGCCTTGCGGCTCTGCGCGCTTCGCCGGTGAGAGGCTGATCGGATGCTGCGCCAGCGGGTCGTTACCGCGCTGATCGCCATTGCCGCGGCGCTGCTGGCGCTGTGGCTGCTGCCGACGCTGGTACTGGCATTGTTGTTCGGGCCCCTGCTGCTGATTGGCGCCTGGGAGTGGGCGGTTCTTGCAGGCCTCGGCTGGATCCTGCGCGCGGTCTACGTCACAGCGGTGGCGGCCGCGCTGTATGGTGCCTGGCTGGGGCTGGAAACTACGCCGGCACTGGTCGCGTTCCTCGGCGTCAGCCTTTGCTGGTGGGGCGTGGCGGCGGTCGCGGTCATGCGCTACCCTGCCGGCTTGTTGCCCGGCGGTGGGGCGGGCGGCATGGTGGCGTTGGCGCCATTATGGCGTGCCCTCGAAGGGCTGTTGGTGCTGGTGCCGCCGTTCTACGTCCTGCTGCGGCTTCACGCCGCCTCGGCCGCCGGCGCTTTGTGGATTCTTTCGCTGCTGGCGTTCATCTGGGCGGCCGATACGGGCGCTTATTTCACGGGGCGCGCGCTGGGGCGCACCAAGCTTGCACCGCGCGTGAGCCCGGGCAAGACGTGGGAAGGGGCGATCGGCGGCGTGTTGGCCAGTGTGTGTGTCGGTGCATTGCTGATGCGCTTTGGATTTCACGTGCGCGGCGCCAGCCTGGCGGCGTTAATGATGGTAATCGCGGTGGTGGCGGTGTTCTCCATCATTGGGGATTTGACCATCAGCGCGCTCAAGCGTGGCGCCGGGGCGAAGGACAGCGGCACTTTGTTTCCCGGGCACGGCGGTGTGCTCGATCGACTGGACAGCCTGTTCGCCGCGGCGCCATTGTTCGTGTTGGGTTTGAAAATATTGGGACTGCCGTGAAAGCAGGTATCGCCATTCTCGGGTCTACGGGCACCATCGGGATCAACACCCTGGACGTGGTGGCCCGCCATCCGGAGCGCTTCGATGTGATCGCGCTGTGCGCGCACCGGGCGGTGGAGCGCCTGGCTCAGCAGTGTTTGGCGCACCGGCCGCGCTACGCGGTGATGGTGGATAAAGAAAGCGCGCGTGCGCTGCGCGAGCGCCTGCGGAACCAGCGCGTGGACACCGAGGTCCTAGACGGCAGCCAAGCGCTGGCCGAGGTCGCCGCCCTGGACGAAGTGGACCAGGTGATGGCCGCGATAGTGGGCGCCGCCGGTCTGTTGCCGACGCTGGCGGCGGCGCGGGCCGGCAAGCGTGTGCTGTTGGCCAATAAGGAGTCGCTGGTGATGGCCGGCAGCTTGTTCATGGCTGAAGTAGAACGTGCGGGGGCGCAGCTTATACCCATCGATAGCGAGCACAATGCGGTGTTTCAGTGCCTGCCGGACGACTATCGCTGCGGGCACCGGCCGCCGGGCGTGCGCCGGATCATGCTCACGGCTTCCGGCGGC
>Ga0102962_1000326_pt1 | contig 24897 bp, 17 predicted proteins | sample SalPonF2_C_D2_MG_FD_84519 | JGI IMG/M metagenome (GOLD analysis project Ga0102962, IMG submission 84519) | Salt pond soil microbial communities from South San Francisco under conditions of wetland restoration - Salt Pond MetaG SF2_C_D2_MG ...
CTGAAGGAATACGTGAATCTCAATTTGTTGTACTTGAAGGATTGACCCGATTGCGTCAGATTTGCTGCTCGCCACGTCTTATTAAAGGGGAAACTGGAACCTCCGCTAAAATTAAACGTTTCACGGAACTGGCAGATGAATTGATAAAAGAAGGACACCGGGCGCTCGTTTTTTCTCAATTTGTAGGTTTTTTGCGACAGATAGAGAAGGAGGTTATTAACCGGGGATGGGAATATGAATACCTGGACGGACAAACCCGGAACCGGCAGGAACGAGTTGATCGTTTTCAATCAGATTTGTCGAAAAGTTTATTTCTTATCAGCCTGAAAGCCGGTGGAGAAGGGTTGAATCTGACCGGAGCCGATTATGTTTTTCTGATGGATCCATGGTGGAACCCTGCAGCGGAACGACAAGCTATGGACCGCACTCATCGCATTGGGCAGACAGAACATGTTTTTGTTTACCGCTTCGTCTGTCCCGATACGGTGGAAGAAAAGATTCTGAAATTACAGGAACGTAAACGCAGTCTGGCCCAAAAATTGGTCGTTGCCGAATCTGGCATCTTCAAACAACTCAAGCGGGATGATATTATCGCTTTGTTTGAATAAGAGTTAATCCACAGACTGTCAAAAAGTATTTTCTTGCATCTGATAACCTGAACAACGTGAAGCTCGGATAACAAAAAAATGCAAAATCCCTTCATCTGTGTCATTCTAATGTTTTTTTATCCGAAATGAGTAGTTATATCAGGTTGAAGACAAAACCCAAATACCGTTAGACATGACTCTATCTTGTTGCCACGGTTTTTTAAACCCAGGGACAGAAAGTTCACCCCAGTCAAATGCCACAGGCATGAGCGATATTTCTCGATCCCGCTGACGGGTTAACCCGGATTATTCACCAAGAAATTTTGTCGTGTCTCGAAAGCTTTCGGCATTAAAAATGTGCCTGAAACGTACACTGGTACGTTGATCAAGCATTTTTAAATTCAACGCAGAGCACGGCCAAATTTCGCAGTTTTTTTTAGCGTCCTCAAAATCGAGGATCGGTTTATCTTTTATAAGTTACTTTATTTACAATATGATATGTATTACTTTATATTGGTTACGTGAATAATTCGGGTTAACGATTACGGCAGGATTACACCGTTTCCCTGAATGGTTTCATAGCTTCTTCAATACTACGGGTGCCCTCGAAAAAGGATACGATTTTTATTATGACTTCATCAACAAGAATATCCGGACACGATGCACCTGATGTTACTGCGATGGTTATTGGTTGGGCATCCGGCAGCCAGTTTTTTGTGTCTTTTACAGCATGTTCCCATTGATTGAAATGATGAATTTCCGTTGAGGATGTAAGTTCCCGGGCATCCCTGACATGATAAGTATCAAAAACCTGCTCCAGCAATTCAACGATATGCATGGTGTTTGATGAATTATACCCCCCCACGACCAAAGCCAAATCTGCTTCTTTTTCCATTAAAGCCCGGGTAGCCGACTGATTTTCATTAGTGGCGTAACAGAGAGTATCGGAAGTATCCGCAAAGTGATCAATAATTTCATTTTCGCCGTATTTTTCTGCTGCCGCCGATTTTAGAATCCCCATCACTTCCTTAGTCTCTGTCGCCAGCATCGTGGTTTGATTAATGACCCCAAAACGTTGCATATTCGTACGCGGATCAAATCCGGTTGTGCTCTTGTGACCAAAATAGGTTTCGAATTCTTTCATCGATCGTTTTCCGAGCATGATATCTGCCAAAATGCGGGCTTCTTCTACATTTAACACCACGACAGTGGGGGCGATTTTAGCACTATGTGAAAAAGTAGCTCTGGTTTCTTCGTGCCGGTTTTTCCCATGAACAATTATAGCATATCCTTTTTCTCCCAATCGTTTACCCCGTTTCCACACTTTCTCCACAAAGGGACAAGTGGTGTCGTACGTGTACGGATCAATGCCCATCCCTTCCAGCTCTGATTGTATCTCAAGTGTTGTTCCAAAAGCCGGAACAATCACGATATCATCTGGTTTGAGCTGATCCAATGGGATTCGGTTCGATCCATCCGTATTAAACAAAAATCGAACGCCCTTTTTGGCGAGATCGGCATTTACATTGGGATTATGGATCATCTCGCTTAGTAAATAAATATTCTTATCAGGATGTTCTTCAATAGTCCGATAAGCAATATCAATGGCGTTTTGGACACCATAACAAAAGCCAAAATGACGTGGAACAAGAAAACGTACCGGTCCGAAATCGAGTACGCTGGGCGTTAAATCTTTCTTACGCGGATCGAGAATTTGCTGCGACTTCTTGATGCTGCGAATGATAGGAGATTTATATAATTCAGGGATATCGAATTTCTTTGCCATACACGGAATAGTATTTAATCAACAAATTTTCAGAGTTGAAATATAAGAAGGTTGAGATGGAAACGGAATATTTTTACAAGAAACAATGATAGAAAGCTTTCCAAAACCAGGGATTTCGTTCAAGATCAAAGCCTGAGTGACTTCGGAACCGCAGCATCCCGAATCCTTTCGGGATGCAAGGATTTCTAAGTCGTGAACATGCAGATATCGGGCAAAAGAACGGTTTCGCATAGCCTTCTTATATTTAATAAATCTTAACCACAGAGCACACAGTTACTAACCCGAATTATTCACGTAACCAATAAAAAGTAATATATATCATATTGTTAATTCTTGTACTTATATAAAATGAACCAGTGCTCGATTTTGAGGAAGTTAAAAAGAGTTGCGAAATTTGGCCGTGCTCTGCGTTGAAATTAAAAATGCTTAATCAAAGCACCAGAGTGCCTTTCATGCGCATTGCTATCCCGAAAGCTTCCGGGACACGACAAAATTTCTTAGTGAATAATCCGAGTAATTTAAATGACATAAAACTCATTATTCCTAATAACTCAATCGCTCTATCACTCTTTAATAAAACGGTTGTCAAACCGGCAGATTGTCCATACGAACGCCAACTAATTGACTTACCCCGATTTGTGGCATGGTTACGCCGTACATCATTTCGGCTTTTTCCATAGTTTGCTTGTTATGGGTGATGACGAGGAACTGAGTATCCTTACTGAATCTCCGCAGTATTTTTGCAAAACGATCGATGTTGGCATCATCGAGCGGGGCATCTACCTCATCGAGAATACAGAAAGGGGAAGGTTTCACAAGGTAGATCGCGAATAATAACGCGATGGCCGTAAGCGTTTTTTCTCCTCCCGACAACTGACTGATATTACTCGGCCTTTTCCCTCTTGGATTTGCGATAATCTCTACTTTTGATTCGAGCGGATCATCTTCGTTTTCTTCCAGAATTAAATCGCAATGATCATTCTCATCAAAAAGGGTATTGAAAACGGAAATAAAGTTTACCCTGACTTTTTCAAAAGTGGAATTAAATCGCTCCTGCGCGGTTTCATTGATCTCCCGTATGGTATCACGAAGCTTTTGTTCGGCTTCGATCAAATCTTCAATCTGTTGCTCGTAGAAATCGAGCCGTTCTTTTTCTTTCTCGTATTCTTCAATCGCCAAAGGATTGACTTCCCCGATATTCTTTAATTTCTGCTTTAAACTGGAAATACGTTCTTTAGCTTCTTTGGGATCGGTATCTTCATCAAACGAATGGGTAATTTTATCCATCAGGATGCCGTAATCTTCCCAAACATGATCCGATATATTTTTTGACTGCATATCGAACTGCGTCTTCGCCATATTCAGATGATGCAGAAGTTCCATGTTCACTTCCCGTTTCCGGCGCTTATCTTTCAGTTCTTCCTCGATCTGATTGATGCGACCTCGTTCTTTGGCACACGCCGTGTCGGCATCATTCAGCGCTTCATCCATCTGAACTTTTTTACTTTGTAATTCATCGAGTTCCGCTTCGGCTTCTTCGATGAGATTACGATGACCGATAATCCGGTCTTTACTCCGCCTGGCATTTTCCGAACGTTGTGTCAATCGCTCTTTAATGGTTTTGATACCCTGTTCCGCCCGCTCAATATCCTTTTTGATATTCAACACCTCGTTTTCTGAATGCTGATGTTTGAGCTTGATATCATTATAACGGTTTTGAGAACGGCTCCGGCTCTGCTCAATTTTCTGAAGATCGTTTTTTTGCTCCAACTGCTGCGTGAGTAACGTCTTCAGATTTTTATTCAATTCATCAATTTCGGGATCGAGTAACTTCAGATCAGCCCCGGATTGTTTTTGGTCGGACTGCAGCTTTTCTTTCCGTTCCCTTAGTTCGTTCACATTCTTCTCATAAACGGCCTTACGGGCATTAAACGAGCTAAGCTGCGACTCCAGCTTCCTGACCAGCTGTTCGGTCTCTTTAGTCCGTGTTTGTAATTTCGCCAGTGAGAACTGTTGATACTGTTGCTCGTTTGCCTGTATTTTCTGCTTGATCACCTCGATGTCATCTTCAATGACAATCGCCTTACGTTCCAGCTTCTCGATTTTATCTTTTAGTCCGACCCGGATTCCGACATTTTCGTTAGCACTTCCACTTCTCAAAAAATGTTGGGAAGTGATCACATCTCCGGTCAATGTGACTGCTGTGGCCGATGGATGTTGTTTGCTGTGCGCAAGTCCTTCATCCATATTTCCGACTACATTTACCTGTCCGAGCAGAAGCTTTTTGAGATTTTGGTAACGATCATCACCCTTCACATATTCATACAATGAACCGGAATCAACCTGATATTGATCGGTAAGAAGTTCGAGCGGGATAACGGTAGCCTTTCCTTTATCGTTCTTTTTGAGAAGTTCAATAGCTTTTTGAGCATCAGACACCGTCTCGACAACCAAATAATTCAAGGCACCGCCCAATACCGATTCCAGAGCTACTGCGTATTTTTCTTCCGTAGAAAAGATATCCGAAAGAACGGCTATATGGGAGAATTGATTTTTTTGTTCCAATAAATATTGAACACTCGCCGGAAATGCTTCGTGTGAATTGGCAATATTCTGAAGCAGAACGATTTCCGATTCAGCCGCATCCAGGCGACTTTGTTCGGACCGCAATTTGTCTTTCAGATCATTTTGTTCCAGAGAAAGCCGTTCTCTTTGGTTACGACCATTTTCCAGCTGATTCTCCGCGTGCTCTAATTCTGTATAAGCCTGTTCAACTTTTCGATTCAGTTTTTGCTCATCTTCCGAGAGCCTTTCGATATCACTGAGGATATTATTGATCTGCTTATCGATTCGTTCCAGATCTTCATCACTATTCTCCAGACGTGATTCTATACGGACCTTTTTTGTTTGTATTTCATTAAGATCCCGATTGGCCTGATTATATTGCTCGGTTATGGTATCCAGTTTTTGGCGGGCTTCCCGGAGTTCATAATCGACATCTTCGAACGTTTCTTTGGCGATTTCCAGATCTTTGGCGATATCATCGCGTTCTTCTTCTTTCTCTTTTAAACGCTTTTCGCCGGACTTAATACTTTTACGAAGCTCGTTAATTTCCTCTTCCGACTGATAGATATCCTGCTCATACTGCCGGATAGTGTTTTGCTCATTAACAATCTTTTCGCCGGTTATTTTTATGGTCGTATCCGTCTCGCGAATTGTGTTTTGCAACTGCTGTGCCTGTTGCTGAGCTTGCGCCAACCGATGTTCTTTTACTTTTAAGGATTCCCTTGCCGCATTTTCCTGACGTTCCAATTGTTCAAAGTCGCGATTTGACTGTTCTTTTTCATTTTCAGCATTGACGATACGTTCCATCAGAGGCTTGAGTTCCTTCTGAATATTATCGTATTCGTACCGTGCCAGGGCCAGATCGAGATGATGCAGCTCTTCTTTATATTCCTTGGCACGACGGGCTTTAGAAGCCTGAATTTGTAAAGAACGGGTATTTTTCCGGATTTCCACGAGGATGTCTTCCACACGCTGCAGATCTTCCTTAGTCTCTTCCAGCTTACGAAAGGTCTGTTTTCGTTTCTCTTTATACTTGGTCACTCCGGCGGCTTCCTCAAAGAGCTTTCGACGGTCATTATTCTTATCATTCAGGATTTCTTCAACCATCTTCAACTCAATCACCGAATAGGCGTTCGAACCCATCCCGGTATCCATGAACAGCTCAATAATGTCCTTTAACCGACAAGGGGTGTTATTAAGTAAATATTCACTTTCTCCTGAACGAAAGAGACGGCGCGTAATCGTCACATCACGGAATTCACTCGGGAGAATACCCTTGTTGTTTTCGATGGTTACCGATACCTCGGCCATACCCAGCGCTTTTTTCTGAGCTGTACCGTTGAAAATGACATTAGACATGGCCGACGAACGCAATAAAGACGGACGTTGTTCTCCCAATACCCAACGGATTGAATCCACAATATTCGATTTTCCACATCCATTGGGTCCTACTATTGCCGTTATACCACTATCAAACTTGATCTTGGTCTTATTGGCAAAGCTTTTAAAGCCATGTAATTCGAGTTCTGCAAGATACATTAAGCGTATCTATATTCTTAAAGGGATAATAAAATAGTTTCCAGTAAAGAACTTAAACAGTCATGATTTCTTCTTCCTTCTTTTTCAGTGCACTTTCAATTTTCTCAGTGTACTGATCGGTCAATGACTGTATTTCCTCCTCCGCTTCAAATTTTGAATCCTCCGGCAGAGATTCTTCTTTAACGGCTTGTTTTATATGGTCATTGGCATCACGTCGTGCATTTCGGATACTAATACGGGCGTTTTCAGCAATTTCGTGAGATAATTTTACCAGATCCTTACGTCTTTCTTCCGATAAAATAGGCAACGGAATACGTATAACCACACCGTCATTATTGGGATTTAATCCCAGTCCGGATGCCATAATGGCTTTTTCGATTGATTCAATAGCACCTTTATCGTAAGGTTGAACGACCAGTAAACGTGCTTCCGGTGCTGAAACACCTGCAAGTTGATTTAATGGTGTTTGCGTACCATAATAATCGACTTTGATACCGTCGAGAAGATTTGGTGTAGCTTTACCTGCCCGGATATGCGATAACTCTCTTTTCAGATATTGATATGCATCATCCATCTCTGTATGGGCTTCGTCGTAATATTTTTTTAGTTCGGGAATCATAACAATTAATTATTTCAAGAATGTTTCATTTATAATCATTACATAAATAAGAAGATATAATATTCAATAAATGATAAAAATTCTTTTATTCCCAAACTACTGTTGATCCCACCGGTTCTTTTTTAATAACTCTTAACAAATTCCCCTCTGTGTTCATGTTAAAAATGATAAAAGGCGTTTGATTATCCTTGCAGAGGGTGAACGCGGTCAAATCCATTACAGAAAGTTGACGTTTCAGTATTTCATCGCCGGTAATAACATCAAATTTGTGGGCTTCCGGATTTTTTTCCGGATCGGAATCGAACACGCCATCAACACGAGTTCCTTTTAATATAACATCGGCTTCAATTTCTATGGCTCTCAAAGAAGCGGCGGTATCAGTGGTGAAGTAGGGATTTCCGGTGCCTGCCCCAAAAATAACCACTCTGTTCTTTTCAAGGTGACGAACCGCGCGGCGACGGATATAAGGCTCCGCGATTTGCTCCATTCGAATAGCAGACATTAAACGAGTTTGCACCCCTTTTCGTTCTAAAGCGTCCTGCAAGGCCATACTATTAATCATAGTGGCTAACATTCCCATATAATCACCCTGAACACGATCCATACCAGCAGTAGCCCCTTTCACTCCTCTGAATATGTTACCACCCCCCATTACGATGGCGATTTCCGTACCGTATTCGTGTACCGCTTTGATTTCTTCGGAATATAGGCCCAAAACATTACCATCAATTCCATGTCCCTGCTCACCTAAAAGAGCTTCACCACTTAGTTTTAGTAAAATTCGTTTATATGCAGCCACTTTGTAATATGATTTGATAATTTCCACTTGATATAAAAAAGGCTACCTCAAAGGTAGCCTTTTTTATTAATATTTCACATCAGGCAGTTTCGCCAAGTTGTAAACGTTTAAAAGTTACAACATTGGGCGCCCCATTTTGTTCCAAATACTGCTTAACTGTCAAACCACTGTCTTTGACATATTTCTGGTTAAGCAGAACACGTTCTTCATAAAATCGACGTAATTTACCTTGAGATGCTTTTTCAGCGATGTGTTCGGGTTTTCCTTCATTCAATAGTTGCTGTTTAGCAATTTCCAGCTCTTTTTCAACAACGCTGCTATCTACATCATCTTTGGTAACGGCAATCGGATTCATAGCGGCAACCTGCATGGCTACGTTTTTACCGATTTCTTCGTCTTCCAGCTTTCCGTCAAACTCGACTAAAACGGCTAACTGATTACCGGGATGAATATAAGAGAGGATCGATCCGTCAGAATCAATCAATTCGATCCGGCTGATTTCAATTTTTTCACCAATTTTACCGACCAGTTCTTTAAGATACTCGGCTACGGTTTTACCATTAAGAGACTCGTTCTTAATAGCTTCTGAATCGGTAATGTTCTTTTCAAATGCCAATTTTGCAAAATTGTTGGCAGCTTGAATAAATTCGTCGTTACGAGCAACAAAATCAGTCTCGCAATTCAAAGCCAATGCAACGGCTTTATTACCTTCTTCATTAATATGAGTTACGATAATACCTTGATTGGCCTCTCTGTCTGCTCGTTTTTCAGAAACTTTCTGACCTTTTTTACGAAGAATCTCAATAGCGGCGTCCATATCGCCATTGGCTTCATTGAGCGCTTTTTTACAATCCATCATACCAGCGCCGGTACGGTCGCGTAATGCTTTTACATCTGCTGCTGAAATGCTCATTCTAATTCAAATGTTTTAAACTTTAATAATTATGTCCTTAATACCAGTTGATATAGTATTAACAAAGGTAAAGCCGGGAAAGTCCCAGCTTCATAGTAAAATTAATCTTCGGTGTCTTCACTTTTCTTTTTAGAAGACTTACGACGACGTTTACGTTTAGGTTTCGTATCTTTCTCGTCGTCATCATCGACTTTAGCCCCTTCCGCCAAAGATTTGGCTTTCTCTTTGGTATCGCCCGATTCAATCTCGGTGACGGCTTCCTGAGCGAGTTGCTCTTCTTCATAAGCTTCGCGTTCCGCCGCACCTTCAATAATGGCATCAGCAAAGTTTGTCGTAATCAGTTGAATGGTACGGGAGGCGTCATCATTACAAGGAATGATATAATCGGGAATATCGGGATCACAATTGGTATCAACTAATGCAAAAATGGGGATATTCAATTTTATTGCCTCGTTCATGGCGATACTTTCTTTAACCGTATCGACCACAAAAATGGCTCCCGGAAGTCGATTCATATTCGCAATACCGGCTAATACTTTTTCCAGCTTGGCTTTCTCCCGATCGAGCATCAAACGCTCTTTCTTGGTAATATTATCGTAGGTTCCGTCTTTTTGCATGGTATCAATTTCTTCCATGCGCGCGATACTCTTACGAACAGTAGAAAAGTTGGTAAGCATACCACCGAGCCAACGATTGGTCACATAAGGCATTCCACATCGCAGAGCTTCAGTTTTAACAATTTCCTGAGCCTGCTTTTTAGTACCGACAAACAGGATTTTTTTACCGGAACGGGCTACCCTGCTTACGGCGTCGAGTGAATCCTGTAAATATTTCTGGGTTTTCTTAAGGTCAATGACGTGAATCCCGTTACGTTGCATAAAGATGAATTCATTCATCTTGGGATTCCATCTACGGGTCAAGTGACCGAAATGAGCTCCTGCTTTCAGGAGATCTTCTAGTGATGCTGCTTCTGGCATAATGTTCTTTTATTTATTTGAGTTAGTCCTCTACACAGATCTATTCGATGGGCTAATCCGGCACGATTGCCAGACACTCAGCACACCGATCACTGCGTATGTGTGATTAGATAATTGTGTGTTGTAAGGACAAGAATTAACGTTTGGAAAACTGGAATCTTTTTCTGGCTTTGGGTCGGCCGTATTTTTTACGTTCAACCATTCGATCGTCACGGGTAAGCAAGCCATTCGATTTGAGCGCGCCGTGCACATCTTCATTAAGATCGTCGAGTGCACGAGCCAAACCCAATTGAATAGCGCCAGACTGACCGGAAATTCCGCCACCTGATACCGTCACCTTGACATCATACTTTCCGTCCATCTCGGTAACAGCTAAAGGAAGAGTGGCAGCGATTTGATGATTTTTCAACTTAAAATAATCTTCCAGCTTCTTTTTATTGACGATAATCTCGCCACTGCCCGGTTTAACATAGACACGGGCTGTAGACGTCTTTCTTCGTCCTATATAACTTTGCTGCTGTGCCATTTATGATTTGAATATAATTATAACGTTATTTTTTCTGGTTTTTGTGCTGTATGTGGGTGCACCGGACCAGCGTAAATGCGGAGATTAGTCATGAGTTTACGTCCCAATTTATTTTTGGGAAGCATTCCTTTGACCGCATTTCGGATCAGAAAACCAGGATCTTTTTCCAACATCTCTTCAGGAGTTGAAAAACGTTCTCCACCCGGATATTCGGTATGACGGAAATACGTCTTATCAAATAACTTTTTACCGGATAAATGAACTTTTTCCGCATTAATAACAACGACATTGTCGCCGGTATCCATATGCGGCGTAAATTCTGGTTTCTTTTTTCCGCGCAGTATGCTGGCAATTTCACTGGAAAGGCGACCTAATGTCTGACCTTCAGCGTCGACCAGTACCCACTTTTTATCGATATTTTCAGGTTTTGCTGAAAATGTTTTAAAGCTGTTTGTATCCACGATTGCTCTAATTTTTTAGCTTTTTTGTAAAGTTCAGTAAGATAACGTGCTGAGTCTTTATTTGCAATATCAAATTCTGACCAACGTTATTGTTTTTGCCTGTTTTGATTAGATTTTTTGAAATATGTTACGATAGATTACAACAATGTGTTCATTGAATACCGCTTTTTTAATCAATCGGAAATTCTCAAATCTTTATCGTATTTTCTAAGATATCAAAAAATAATTAAGAGTTTTTAGCTCATTAGATTCTTTCTTTGAAAAACCAAGGTATGTGTTCAACGTCGATGTTAGTATAAATTCATCTTGACAATTTATACAGGCTTATTCATTTCAAATTTATAATGATAAAATGGATTCTATTGACCATTGCATGCCTTGACAAAATCTTTTGAGAAGGAAAATCAATTCCGATGGGATTTGTAAATATAATAAGTTTGATCCCATTTTGACAAAGAAATTGGAAAAGTGACACTATTAAATTGAGATGAAGGATAATATATGAGTAACAAGAAGAACCTGTTTGGCGCACGTAAAACGTTCGATACCGGATCAGGTAAAGCTTACATGTACAGCCTCGAGGAATTAGAAAAACAGGGATTCACGAATATTCACCGTCTCCCTTTTTCTATCAAAGTTATTCTTGAGGCCGTCCTCCGGGAATGTGACGATTATATCGTAACAAAAGAGGATGTAGAAAAAATTGCTAATTACGATCCGTATAATGTACAGGATACCGAAATTCCATATAAGCCGGCCCGCGTCGTATTACAGGATTTCACTGGAGTCCCGGCGGTAGTCGATTTAGCAGCATTACGCTCTGCTATGGCACGTATGGGCGGGGATCCGGAAAAAATTAACCCGCAGGTCCCTGTCGATCTTGTCATCGACCACTCGGTTCAAGTAGATACATTCGGCCAGAGTTATGCGTTCATGTTTAATGCCGAAAAGGAATTTGAACGAAATCGTGAACGGTATGAATTCCTGCGCTGGGGACAAAAGGCATTTAAGAATTTTAGCGTTGTTCCTCCTTCAAGAGGTATCATTCACCAGATCAATCTTGAGTATCTTGCTAAAGGTGTTTTTACGCGACCCGAAGAGGATGGCATTGTAGCTTACCCGGATACCTTGCTTGGAACCGATTCTCACACGACTATGATCAACGGACTTGGTGTCGTTGGCTGGGGCGTTGGCGGTATTGAAGCGGAGGCCGTTATGCTGGGTCAGCCTGTTTATATGCTGCTTCCAGAAGTTGTCGGGTTCAAACTTACTGGTAAACTGAACGAAGGTGTTACCGCAACCGACATGACGCTGACCATCACGCAAATGCTTCGTAAAAAAGGGGTGGTTGGCAAGTTTGTTGAATTTTATGGTGAAGGATTAAGCAGCATGAGTCTTCCCGACCGTGCGACGATCGCCAACATGTCTCCCGAATACGGAGCAACAATGGGATTTTTCCCGATTGATGAAGAATCATTACGCTATCTATCACGCACCGGCCGTTCTGACGAACAAGTGGAACTGGTACGTCGTTATACGCAGGAACAAGGTATTTACCGTACTGATGAAACCGAAGATCCGATGTTCAGCGATACGCTTCATCTGGATCTGGGTGAAGTGGAACCATCTCTCGCCGGACCTAAACGTCCACAGGATCGTATCACACTTACCAATATGAAAGATGAATTCAACAAATCACTCGTTAGTGATGAGCTAACGAAAGGATTTGCCCTTTCTAAGGAAGCATTAGAAAACCGTGGTAAGTATAAAAACGGTCAGGAAATTGACATGAAGCATGGCGATGTGGTTATCGCTGCTATTACCAGTTGTACCAACACCTCGAATCCATCTGTCATGTTAGGTGCCGGTATCCTTGCTAAAAAAGCTGTTGAAAAAGGATTAAAAGTACCTCCCTACGTCAAAACTTCACTGGCACCGGGTTCCCGTGTGGTAACCGATTATCTCGAAGAAGCCGGTTTAACGCCCTATCTCGACAAACTCGGATTCAATCTGGTCGGATATGGTTGTACTACTTGTATTGGTAACTCTGGTCCGCTGCCTGAACCTGTTGAAGCGGCTATAAAAGACGGAGATTTGATTGTTGCAGGCGTCCTTTCCGGAAATCGTAATTTTGAAGGACGTATCCATCAAAATGTCAAAGCCAATTATCTGGCTTCTCCACCACTTGTTGTTGCTTATGCTTTAGCCGGCAGCGTGGATGTGGATCTGACGAAAGATCCGATCGGTAAAGATAAAGAAGATAATGATGTATATCTGAAAGATGTATGGCCAACCTCCGAAGAAATTCTGGAACATCTGGATGACGCCGTTCGTCCTGATCTCTTCAGAAAGAATTATGAAGGAATCGCCGAATCGAATCCAAAATGGAATGAAATACCCGTCACAGGTGGCGAACTTTTCGATTGGGATGAAAAATCGACTTACATACAAGAACCACCTTTCTTTATTGATATGTCGGAAGACGCCGAGTCCATCAAATCAATTGAAGGTGCGAGAGTATTGGTTAAAGTTGGAGATTCAATTACCACTGACCATATCTCGCCAGCCGGTGCTATTAAAGAAGACGCTCCTGCCGGCAAGTATCTGATTGATCATGGCGTCAAGAAAGAAGATTTCAATTCATACGGATCACGCCGGGGTAACGACCGAGTTATGACACGTGGTACTTTTGCCAATATTCGTCTGAAAAATCAAATGGCACCCGGTACTGAAGGTGGATTTACCACCTACCTGCCGGAAGATAAAGTTATGAGTATCTATGAAGCTGCCGAAAAATATAAGGCTAATGATACCCCATTAGTTGTTCTGGCTGGTAAGGAATACGGAACAGGTTCCTCCCGCGACTGGGCCGCTAAAGGTACGATTCTGCTCGGTATTCAAGCCGTTCTTGCTGAATCTTATGAACGTATTCACCGTTCCAACCTGGTTGGTATGGGCGTTTTGCCATTGCAGTTTGAAGAAGGCGAAGGCTATAAAAAACTCGGTCTAACCGGTAACGAACATTTCGATATTCAGGTGGATGATGATCTGAAACCGAAACAAAAGGTTAAAGTCGTTGCCACTAAAGAAGACGGATCGAAAGTCGAATTCGACACGATTTGCCGTATCGATACACCGGTAGAAATTGATTACTACCGTAACGGTGGCATTCTGCACAACGTATTGCGCAATATGGTCAAAGCAAGCAAAGCGGAAAGTTAATACAGAATTAACATTCGTTAGTAGCTTATTGAAAAAGCCAGTCTCTTTTGAGGCGGGCTTTTTTTATGAATATGATGGGTTCAGATTATATATATTAAAAACCCAAACCACTGGGAACACAGAGAATTTACACGGTGTTCACGGAGTTATTTAACTTGAATTCGATATTATTTTTGATCAATCTATACGTTTTTTCAAGTTTTCCCATATTATTAAAAAACTCCGGCACAACGATGAAACTGTTATACCGGAGTTCTACTGATTCTCTGAATCAGGCTATGGTGTTATGGGGAATCAAACTTTCATAAATGTTATTTAATCTTGACCACTCTGATGTTATCGATAGCCAAATCAATTGATTGTGGAGCATTACCTGAATTTACGTATTCAATACTTAATGCAGAGGAACCGCTGCTATCTAAGATTTGTGTAAGACTCGTAGCTCCGCTTCCTGTTCCATTATTTGTCTTAAATTCATTTAATGGAATAACAATGGTTTGCCATCCATCAGTAGTATACTTAGGTGAATTTTCCCACGGGTTATAAAGCCCGGTATAACCTGCTGGCGTAAAATTACCATTTGCCTCATAGTGACCTGGATCGATTCGAATTTCTCCATTACTCATAGGAGCTTTTACATACACTTCGAATTTAAAGGCATAATCACTTATCGGATCAGTAAGATGGGAAGGAGCAATCCATTGGTCGTTATTAAAGTTCAATGAACGGCCACTATTCCACCATGATCCATCTCCAGCGGAAACCGAATCCGCCTTCATATGACCATAATTACCCCATCCATTGGGAAACGTGGAAGCGTTGTTGTCTTGTGTACCGGACCAGTAGGCAAATGTATCCTTATTATCAAAATTACAGACCATTCCTGTAGTATCATGAAATGCAACCATCGGAGCAGATAGAGCTGTTCCTGCCTGTGTCACAATTTTAATACTTCCCATATCCGATTGAGCTACCCCTTGTGGAACCGTCACAGTGAGCTGTGATCCATCTGCAGTACCAGAATATTGGGTTGCTTTAATACTGCCAGGAAATACAATTGATTTAACCAGATATAAATAATTGCCATTTATATTGATTTTTTGTCCCGGGTAGGCGAACTCATTACTCACAGAGTTTACCACCGGTTTGGGAGGTAAAATCGGAAATTTATAGGTAGTCTCACCAAATTTGCTAACCAGATGAATCTGATTTAAACTATCTGATTTTACCTTGGAAAAAGGAAGATTTGACGGAATTGAAGCGATTACGGTTGTATCCGTAAAAAGGGTTTGATTGATTGACGTTTGATATCCATCAAAAGTTACCTCTTTGGTCGTTATCAGATTATTACCTTCTATAACCACTGTCTGACCCGGACCAATTTTGTTGACAGCAGCTGAGTCGGGATGAATGTCACGGACTCCCGTTATCACCGGCTTCGGACTCATCCCACTATTGTTAGATTTGCAGCCATACTGTAACAGTATACCAACTAACAATACAGACAAAAATATACTGTTGATTATTTTTATGCCTCTTTTCTTCATGGCTCTCGTATTTAATTTTTTTTAAATATTTAAAAATCATTTTAGGTACTCCCCTTTAACCTTTTAAAGCAGGTTAAAGGGGATATTCATACCAATCCTATTTCTGTTGTTTAAAATCGTATGAAACAGGAGGCTGGGTAAGTTTGGAATTCGCTAACACATCTTTTTCCGGATACGGAAACGTAAAATCAGAAGCAGTTGCTTTAACAGGGGTCGTAGGCATTGTAAAGGTCGTATCCTTTGTTGTTGGATCGTACGTGTAATTTTCCTCCCTGTTCTGATTATTGATGTAATTAATCGCTACCTGTGGTTTGAAATAGTGCAACCGAACCAGCGAAAACCAATCTTTGTCTTCAAAGGCCAATTCTTTCCATCGTGTATTCCAGATATCCCAGAACGTGATGGAACTTTTGGGCTTCAAACCAGCCCGTTCCCGAACAGCATTATAATATCTTAACGCTTCCACATTACTTGTAGAGTTTTGATTACCCAGGATAGCTTCTGCATAGTCCAAATAGACACCTGCCAAACGCAGCATGTATGTGTTAATATCCGTTGACATAAACCCTACATGACCGCTGTTATCAGCTGGAGTACCAACAACATATTTCTTAACTGCGGAACGAACCACATATGTACCTGTATACGTGTAACCTCCATCCTTTTTCAGGATATCGGGATAGTGGTCACCATAAAACATATAAGTTGCTTTTTGACGAAGTGAATCAGTCTGGTTATTTGAAAACAATTTCAGCAAGAATGCAGATGCGGAAGTTCCGCCTCCCCAGCCATCTCCGACTCCTGTAATTTTCGGAACTGCTGCTAAAAATGCCTGCGTTACGTTTTGGCTACCCCAGCCTTCGTTGGCAACCCATTGTAAGGCAAATAAGCTTTCCTGATTATTGTTATACTGTCTGCGAAACAGATTTGCAAAATTAGGCAGCAAACTTATACCACTGTTGTCACAAACATCTTTTCCATATTTTTGTGCTTCTTTCAAATCAGCAGTGTTTTCACTTTGACCACTATGATCAAGGGCTGCTTTAAATAAATAAACACGGGTCAGATATCCTTCAGCAGACCATTTGGTCACGCGTCCGGGCTGTGTTGGAGTATCTGGTAAATTATTGGCTGCAAACTGCAGATCATTAATGATGAACTGATATACATCCGCAACTTTATTTCGAGGTACTTCCGGCTGCTTAATAAGTTGGGAAGTATTTGTAATGATTGGTACAGCTCCAAATATTCGTACGAGATAAAAATAAGCCACTGCCCGCATAAAACGTGCCTGGGCGATAGCATTATTAATATCTTTTTGAGCAATACTCTTCGATGCCTGATTATTAATATTGTAAAGTAATGTATTAGCATCGTTTACAACACTGTAAAGGGATGCCCAGGCTTTTGTAATAAAAGCGTTCGTGTTACTTACATCAAGGTTAACAAATTGTGAATATCCCTGATCACTGGTAATCATATTACCGGCAGCCGCATCTCCAATATCGAAGGCGGTCGGTCCATTATAATCGAACCATGGGATATTGTATAAAGGTGCGGTAGCTTTACTGAGCTGATCGGCATTCTTGTAAAAGTTTCCCGAAACGATTGATGATTGCGGAGGTCGATTCAGGAATTGGCTCTTACAGCCAATCATACTCATCGATAATACGATTCCGGCTATAACTATAATGTGATTCTTAATAATTTTCATAACTCAAAATATTTGTGGTTACTAAAGACGTAAATTGATTCCAAAAGTAAAGGTGCGTGCGGCCGGGTACTGACCATAATCCATACCTGAAGTCAGCGCATTTTGAGTTTGTGAACCCGCAGCGACATTTGGATCGTATCCTTTATATTTCGTGAATGTGTAAAGATTCTGTATCTGAGCATATACTCTTAACTGACTCATATGTATCAGTGAGCTTATACGATGGGGCAGAGTATATCCTAAAATCACATTCTGTACTCTCAAATATGATCCGTCTTCAACAAATGCACTCGAAATCCTGTTATTTTGATTCGGATCACTGGCTGTTACTCTTGGAACATTGGTGTTCGGATTCTTAAGAACAACATCATTCATGTTGTTAGGATCACCATTTGGATTCTTTAGTCCAAGTTTTGCAAAATTACTGGCTGACTTCATCAGATTGAAGTTACTCGACATGTTCATATCTTCCTGACGCAGATAATTATAAATCTTGTTGCCATAATTACCGTTAAGGAAGACTGTCAGATCAAAATTTTTGTAATAAAATTTATTACTGATGCCAAATTCAAACAGTGGTTGCGTATTTCCTAAAAATGTTCGGTCTTTTGAATTGATCACACCATCACCATTCAGATCCTTAAACTTATAATCACCAATCCAGGTCGTTTTCGGACTCAACTGTGATACCGATGGATTTCCTGCCGGGAGAGCATGATTTTTCAGTTCCTGGGCATTTTTAATAATCCCTTGAACAACATACCCGTAAATTTGAGCAATCGGCTGACCAACTACGGTACGGGTAACGATACTTTGATCATCGAACCCGTTATAATAACTTTGGACATTTTCGTCTATCGGTTTATTACCTTGATTTAAACTCAATACCTTATTACGGTTCATTGAGAATTGTAGTCCCGTTTTCCATACCAATTGAGAACTGACATTTGTCGTATTGATGGATAAATCAAATCCTTTGTTTTGAATGGATCCGACATTAACCGTTGGAGGATTTGGCGAACCCGTGGCTCCTGTACCGGAATACAGAGGAAGGGGTTCCTGTAATAACAAACCATGAGTACGTTTCAGATAAATATCTGCCGATAATTGTATTCGTTGATTAAATAATCCGACATCCAGACCGGCATCATATTCATCTGTAGATTCCCACTGTACATTAGGGTTGGCAATATCTGTAGGTAATAATCCACTACCCCACGTTGTCGGAAAGACTCCTAATGTTGAACCAAACAAGTAATCACCTATATTTTGGTTACCCACCTGTCCATAACTTAAGCGTAACTTCATTTTATCAATTTGATCAATCTTCTTGATAAATGGTTCTTGTGCCATTCTCCAAGCAACGGCTACTGATGGAAAATAAGCCCATTGATTTTGTGAACTGAACTTAGATGAGGCATCCGCCCGGAATGTACCCGTAACCAAATAACGGTCTTTATAAGACAAGTTTACACGACCAAACACAGATTCACGTGATGAGTTGCCTTTATATCCACCATTTTGGGCTGTCGAGGCATCGCCTAAGTTAATGGAATGAACATTATTAGTCGGGAAATTTTTACGGCTGGCATTAATACCAGAATAAGAAGTTACGGCGGCTTCGTGTCCCACCATAGCTTTTAAGTCTAATTGCTTATAAACCGTATTTTGGTAAGTCAGATATGTTTTTACTAACCAGTAATTGCTATTACTGGTGGAAACCGAAGCATTATTTTGCGTATTTGTAATGGCACCAAAATTATAGGTCGGCGTGAATTGATTCTGATTACCGAATGTAAAGGTTCCATCAACTTCCTGACGCAAATCCAAATTTTTGGTGAAATTAATATCAGCAAAAATATTACCAATCACTTTGGAATCCTGTTTATAATTCTGAAGTAATTGAGCTTGTCCTAATGGATTATTCAACGTGAACTGAGCGTTGGAAGGTCCACCATATCCACCATTTGGACTATAGACCGGGATATCAGGACTTTGTCGAAGCGCTGTATTTATAATATTGTTGAAATTACTGCCCAAACGTTGTTTGGTGCGACCCAAATGCAGATTCGTTCCAACTTTCAACCATTTTGCAGGTTTACTATTCAAATTAAACCGTAAGGCATAACGGTGAAACCAGGTAGCTACAGCAATACCTTTTTGATTGAAATAATTGGCTGACAACAAATAATTAGTTTTTTGGGATCCACCACTGATAGTCAGATTATTGTTTTCAGTCGGTGCATTTCGGAATAAGACGTTTTGCCAGTTTGTTCCGTTTCCAAGTATTGACGGATCAGCAAATTGCACTTGTGGGGTATAGTTCAATGATTTATAGCGAGCATTTTCATAAATGGCATACTGCCTTAAATTCATAACAGATAATGTCTGCGGCAATTGCTGTACACCATAATAACCACTGTAGCTTACACGAGTATGTCCCGCTGTACCATGTTTAGTTGTAATCAAAATAACGCCGTTAGCGGCTCTGGAACCGTAAATAGCTTCTGAAGATGCATCCTTCAATACCTCAACGGATTGAATATCCTGTGGGTTCAGAGAAGCAAGCGGACTGCTTGTGTTTCCCGAATAACCGGAAACAGGAACACCATCAATTACATATAATGGTTGCGAATCGGAACCCAAAGTATTTATACCTCGAATATGAACCGAAACGGCACCACCCGGTGCACCTGAGCTTTGCGTTACAGTTAAACCAGCCACTTGCCCCTGAAGGGCTTGCGTGAAAGAACTAGTCACGTCACGGCTTAAATCCTTACCACTTACACTGGTTACAGCCCCTGTAAGATCTTTTTTCTTAGTACTACCGTATCCAACAACAACCAGTTGATTGGCCTCTATCGCGTTAACTTTCATAGTTACATTAATTACTCGTTTACCTGCAACGGGAATCATCTTTGTTTTGTAACCTATAAATGAATAAATCAACACATCGCTGTCTTTAGCTCTGATAGAATAATTACCTTTCTGATCGGTAGCTGTACCGGAGGTTGTTCCTTTTATAACGATATTAACACCGGGAAGTGGTTGACCATTATCTCCCGCAATGACTTTACCTTTAATCAGGTGTTTGCTGGATTGTGTATTCTGTGCCATACAACTAAAACCGCTTACAGAAATTATAGTCAATAATAAGACTATAACCTTCCACGCTTTCCGTTCTGCCGACACAAAATTAGCAATCTTATTGTCGTTTTTGTACAAGGTACTCATACATATTCCCTCTGTTTTAATGTTGTTAGTATTATGCGTTCCATTCTTCAAAGTATTTAGGGACAACAAACGGGTTTTGTCCCCCATATCGGCTTTTAACAAGTTCTGTCAACACAATTCTATACCATCTGATAATTCTCACTTCATTGCTTCTGAATATCAGATTCTATTGATATACTGTCTAAAATGATATCCATTGACACCCATTTTGTAATAACAACTAGTCAATGAGAAAAAAATGTGTTATGGCTTCACATGAAGTATCTCTTATATTTTAACCGTTTGAGCAATCATCAAACGGATATAGATTTCCTACCCTCGCATTTTATACAAACGTGACCATGATTATGATTTTACGAAACATCTTTATAAGTGATATTTAGATAGATGCTTATATAGACAATTTTTTATTTCATAATATTTCTGATCTTTAACTCAAGGGACCATTTTAATAGTGTCAGTTCTAACCTTATATGTTGATTCGCTTTCAATTACGTCTTGCCATCAAAGAATCCCCTTCTGTTTCAATCGGAATAATCCATCCGATATATTCTTATGTAGAATTACTCTAACGTAGGGCAGCGTTTTCTTCATTAGATTTATCTTAAGTAATCATAAGTTTATTACACTGAATTATTTTACAATTCATAAAATTGATCATTTCTATTATTTCACTTCTATTTTACTCAACCAATTATCATAATCTATTATCTGACAGCTAGTTATAATAATCTTAAGGCGTAACTTTACAGTTGGTCAAAGAAAATGGGATATTTATCATAAGAAAACGAAAAATTTTGTCCTGAATATCACATACTTTGAAAGCTTTAATCAACAAGAAGTATCCATAAACGCATCTAATATCTATATCTTCGTACTTAATTGACACGTTGAAACTCATTTTTTTTACCTCTTATTAAAGAAAACTTTCATTCTTTTGTCACTAACCAATAAATTATTTATACATTTATATATATTTAACTAAGTTCAACATATATCTGGATTAAAATCACTTCGATATTGAATATTTTAGCTACCTCACTCGAAGCGCTTACTTTGCATAGTATAATTTTTTGCCTTAAATATGTCAAATGAAAATACAAAATAGTTTAATAATTGACCTAATAATGATAATATTTGTCTTTATTTGATTAATTATAATCGTTATTATTTAAATAATAATTTGTGAATGTAGCATTTTTACACATTCGTATTGATATAATAGCAATTACATTAAAATTTAATTGATCCGATATTTTATCCGAATAGACAAATTGGGGACAATTTTATATAAATTTTGTCTCTATTAAATAAAAAATCTTATAGTTTTAGTCTATAATACTCCATTTCCAACCAATTAATGTATAAGATGACATCCACTTTAAATCTCTCAAATCGCTTTTCTATCTTGATATTAATGAATATTCTAGGTTTACTGCTTTTCATTTCTTGTAGTAATAAAACGATCACTTCAAGTGGAGGTGATTTAAATAGTAATACTCCAAAAAATCCTCAAATAACTGCAAATCCGTCTACGACCTATCAAACCATGATTGGTTTTGGCGGTGCCTTGACATGGTATTCTGATAGATTGACTTCGAGTGCTAAAGAGGACACGATCAGTAAATTGCTTTTTAAGGATATGGGAACGGATATTATAAGACTTAAGAACTGGTATTATCCCAAAAATTACCCCACAAACAAATCGACTCATACAATGATTTCCAGTGGAACTAAGACTATGTTCGAGAGTACGAATAAAATTTATAACATTGCTAAACAATATGATCCAAATATCAAAGTCTTATTGAGCTCCTGGGGCCCGCCTGATTCACTGAAAAGTAACGGTAGCATGGATCAGGGGACGTTACGTAAGGACAAATCAGGCTTTATGTATCAGGCTTTCGCCAATTACTGGACGGATATCCTGAACCACATCACGTTTAATCCGGATTTTATCAGCATACAGAATGAACCGACCTATACGACTTCGAAATGGACGACCTGTAAGTGGAGTGCAACGGAATTACCGGATCTGCCCGGTTATAATAAAGCCTTTGATTTGGTCTATAATCAAATAAAAAATCGTAAAAATCCTCCAAAAATGATTGGCCCGGAGTCCCAGGATATCAGCAATACGTTTGCGGGTTTTGCTGATGCCTTAAAAACCAAATCCTATTTAGCGATGTACGCTTATCACACCTACAATTTCAATAATAATACGGATATTAGTCAGACGACTTCTTTGCTTAAAGGGATCCATAATAATTATGGTAATAAACCCAACATTATGACAGAGTATTCCGGGATGTCCTGGTTTAAAACGGCCGAATTTATCAATAATGTATTGGTCCAGGCAGATGCTTCAGGATATATTTATTGGGAAATGGTCTGGGATTCAGGGAGTAAAAACGCTATGATCGGCATCGATAATTCCGGTAATTTCACGGTTACGCCATTTTATTATGTGATGAAACACTTCGCCAAATATATCAGCGAAGGTTATAAAAGAATAGATATGTCATCAACCAATTCCAATTTAATGATCTCCGGGTTTATTAATCCTTCTAACGATCAACTTACTCTGATTCTGATTAATCCGTTAAATATCAAAAAACCGGTAGATTTGAATGTTAAAGGAAAAACGGTATCGAGCATTAAAGCTTTGCAGAGCGTTCAGGGAAATTATTATCAATCGGTAAGTGACGTTTCAACAAAAGGGCTAAATCTTCCCGGTCAGTCAATTACAACAGTTGTGTTGAATATTAAGTAATTGCAGATGGGCTCCACTTCCCAAGTGGGGTCCATCTAAAAGTTGACAGTAGAGTAAAGGAAGATTTTACAAAGTAAAAAATCTCAAAATCATCCAACTTTATTCACTAATGTTCCAATGGGTTCAATAGTGATCCGTATCTCATCGCCATGATGCAAGGTAAAATCGTTGGTTGGGACGATCCCCGTACCCGTCATCAATATACTGCCGTGGGGAAAGGAACATTCTTTATATAAATAAGCAACGAGATCCTCAAAATTTCGTTTTATCTGATCAATCCCCACCTCTCCTTCAAAAACGCTTTTTCCATCACGATTAATCTGCAATTGAATCTGAGTATCCGGAGACAACGGTTCTTCGGTGACAAAAACACATGGACCAATGGATGCCGAACCATCATAACATTTCGCCTGAGGCAGATAAAGTGGATTTTCACCTTCAATACTCCGTGAACTCATATCATTACCGATCGTATATCCTACAATTTTGCCATTGGATGTAATTACCAATGTCAATTCCGGTTCGGGAACATCCCATTCGGAATCCTTTCTAATAGCTACGTCTTCATTATGTCCCACTGTTCGGTATTTGGTAGCTTTAAAAAAGAGCTCGGGTCGTTCAGCCGTGTAGACGCGTGTATAAAAATCACTTCCACCGGTTTTCTTTGATTCCTGTTCCCGTCCCATTTTACTGTTGTAGTAAGTAACTCCACTCGCCCAAATTTCCTGACTCTCTATAGGTGGTTCAATTCCATCTTTTACCAAATTGTCACCATCTTTAGACGGATTTTGTGTTGATACGATGTTTCTTAATTTTGTATAAAGTTGATCGTCATTGATCAAGGAATCCCACCCTTCATTTTCCAGCAAAAAGAAGGAATCCTGATGTTCAATTACAATACCTTTTTTCGTTTTATAAATATTCATAATAAATACGTTAAGTGATTACCAAATAAAGAATAAACAGAACGGATTCGGCTGTTAGCCCCAATATAAAGGTTCCCAAACTAAATAATTTATATCCCATTTTTGTATCCATTCCGGATAGTTGCGTTACCACCCAAAAAAAGCTGTCATTAGCATGCGAGAAAACGGCTGAACCCGCCCCAATCGCAAGTACCACCAAGACTTTCTCTAATTCCGTGACAAAGCCAAGTGGTCCCATTAAAGGCACCATGATGGATGAGGCCGTAATCAGGGCGACGGTCGATGATCCCTGCGCCGTTTTAATAGCTGCAGCTAACAAAAAAGGCAACCAGATCCCAAGATCTACATTTGACAGAGTATGACCTAATATTTTGGCGATTCCTGAATTCTGAAGCACCTGTCCGAATATTCCACCGGCACCTGTAATAAGTATAATAGATGCGGATTCACGCAAGGCCTGCCCCACCCATCCGGAAGTGGAAAGCATCGAACGATCAAGCTTTTTAGGCAATAAAAAGGCTAATAACATCCCAATAAGTAAAGCGATAAAGGGTTCTCCAATAAAAGACAAAATCTCCGCCACGACAGGAATGAGGTGCGCTTTATATAATTTGGCAAGTGATCGGAGAATGATCAGTGAAATCGGTACAAAAACGGGTAATGAAGATTTGAGTGCCCCGGGTGCATCTTTTACACGCTTTTCTATTTC
>Ga0102962_1000327_pt1 | contig 24856 bp, 20 predicted proteins | sample SalPonF2_C_D2_MG_FD_84519 | JGI IMG/M metagenome (GOLD analysis project Ga0102962, IMG submission 84519) | Salt pond soil microbial communities from South San Francisco under conditions of wetland restoration - Salt Pond MetaG SF2_C_D2_MG ...
AGAATGAGGGATGGGAATTCAATTTAGATATTCAGGCTATAATAGCAAGAACCCATCAAAATATAGTCATCCTGAACTTGATTCAGGATCCAGCAAGGTGTTATTAAAAATTACTAAAAGACAACATGGGCTATATATATCTCGTTGCTAATTTAAAATAATCCAACCTTATCAGGCATCGGATTGCCAACAATTGGTATATAACGCTCATAGGAATAGGTCATGGCACGTCTCTGCATAATATTTTTTGTTCGAGAAAATCCGTATCGTCTCCATAGTCCCCGTTCAATTCAATAGGTATATTTAAATCTATTAATATTCGTACAAATCATGAATATCTGCTATTTTTAAGCTTTGATTATATGAAATTTTTATCCCTTTTATTACTACATGCCGGTTTCAATTCAGGATGCTAAAAAAAAGATAGGCAGTAAATATGCTATTGGCATATTGGTCCTATTAACACTCATTTATACGATCAACTTTGTTGACCGGCAGATAGTGGCCGTACTCGGTACTCAAATCCGGAAAGACCTGAATATATCCAATTTACAAATCGGTTATCTGTACGGAACGGCATTTTCTTTCTTCTATGCCATATTCGGCATACCCATGGGACGCCTCGCCGATGTTTATTCCCGTCGCCTTATTATAGCCGGGGGATTATTAATCTGGAGTTTTGCAACGATTTTGAGCGGTTTTGCCGCGACATTCGGCATTCTTCTCTTCGCACGTGTAATAGTTGGTATTAATGAGGCGGCCTGTAGCCCCGCGGCCTATTCCCTGTTGTCTGATTATTTTAAGCCGTCCCAACGCGCAACGGTCATATCCATCTACTCCTCCGGAATATTCATCGGGATCGGCCTGTCATTTTTGGTTGGTGGTTATATCGGTGAGCTTTATAGCTGGCGTACGGCATTTCTGACCGTCGGGACTCCGGGGATTATACTGGCAGTTATCGCATATTTGTATATCAGAGAGTTGCCTCGCGGTATATCCGAACAAAAGAAATCGGAAGAGGCCCCGCCTTTGAAGGCTGTTTTAAAATACATGATCGGGCGACCGGCTATCGTTTTTCATAATATTGGTTTTGCCTTTTTGGCATTTTCCGGGTATTCGTTATTAAGTTTTATCAGTAATATTTTTGTGGACCGTTTCAAGGCCCCGTTGTTATTACCGCATTACGGTTGGTTCATGTTTTTGACAGGTATCACAATCATGCTCTCAGGTAAAATGGCCGATGTTCTGGCACGAAGAAATCCTAAATATCGATTCTGGATGGGTATTTTAGCCGGTATCGTCTGTCTGCCGTTGTTTTATGCCGGTTTATATGCAGATAATGGATTGGAAGCGTTGATTCTTATCGGGGTGGGAGCCAGTATTGCATCATCTTATAATGGTGTTGCTCCTGCCATCATTCAGGATCTGGTTACACCCGGAATGCGTGCACTTGCCGGGGGAATTTACCTGTTTGTCATCAGTATTATAGGATTCGGTTTTGGTCCGCCGTTAACCGGTTATCTCATCGACAATGTTTATACCGGGCCGAACGGAGTGGCCCACGCTCTTATGACCGTTTTAGTAGTATGTGGGATATTAGCCAGTGCCTTTCTGTTATTAGCCATGAAATTTTACGAAAAAGCGTAGCTGTAAGACGGTTTCATACTGTCTTACCTTTCTAAAGCTATACCAATGTTTGTTGCAAATCATTGCCCCGAATCGGAATGATAACAAGTGGAAGTTTATAATATTCCTCCTGATATATTCGCTGCAGGCAGGTGTGTGTTTGCCACTTTAGGGGCTATGGCTTCACATTAATTTACCACAGTAATTTCCCAGGTTCCGGGTTTATTAATAGTAAAATCCATTTGGCATTCCATATTATATGAACCCATGCTATTAGGTATATAATAATCAAGGCCGCCCTTAAACGGGAAACTTACTCTTTGAAAACCTATAAAATTACTCGTCAGAGTATTATTAAATGTTCCGGAGCTTCCATTAAGTAATAAATTTCTAACCAATGATTTTGAATCTGATCCGTTTTGCCTGAATGAAAGGTGAATGTCATTACCCTTATCAGACATCTTTATAAAACTTACACGTGTTATACTTCGTTTACGATTAATTTTATAGGGTGGTTTGGGCTCATTTTTTCCCAGATATTTTCCTTCCCGCCAATAACCGCTTTTTGCGTTGGCCTGGCTTTTACTTGAATTGGTATATGTACCTTTCCCATCCCGCTTGCCTTTGCTCCATTCACCCTTATAGATAGCTCCGGAAGCCCATTTATAAGTACCCTCTCCGTCAGGTAGTCCTTTTTTGAAATGCCCCTGGTAAGTGTCGGTTCCTACGGCTTTACCTTCCCCATTTGCCAATCCTCTTTTACAACCACCTGTATATTTTTCCTGAAGTTCTTTTTTAAGAACCTTGCATGGTTGTTTGCTATTAGAAGTTGAGTAACTGGAAGATTTACAGCCGATTAATCCAACGATGAGTATAAATGCTAAAAGTAATATTTTCATGATGATATAGAATTATATTCATTATTAGCAATTGTCTTTTATCTTCTTATTGCCAGTAATTATCAATCTGTGTTTACAAAAATAAATCCACCATGAAAGATCAGATTCTTAAACGAAATCAGGATTTTCGTTTGTGAGTTAAAGGGCACTATGTTATAACATAACGCCCTTTTTTTACCAGGTGTTGAATTACATTACTCAATAACATCACCTATAAATGCCAGTTAATTATTTGCGATAATAATTTCCCAGTTGCCGGGTTTGTTAATCACGAATTTCAATTGACAATCTGAACTATTTGGTTTGGAATCACTGGAAACTGAATTATTGTCATTCCCACTTTTCTTTAATGGCAAAGGTTGTAATTTGCTCATACTGAAACTATTGGAAATAGTATAACTAACGATTCCCTCAAAAGGGAAATCTACCTTATCAAAACCGATATTGTTTGTTAGTGAAGTGTTTGAAGTACCGGAATTCCCATTAAGCAACAAATTTTTAACAAATTTTTTGACATCTGTACCATTTTGTGTGAATCTTAGACTAATATTATTACCCTTATCAGACAACTTCCTGAATCTGACATTACTGATACTCCTTTTTGTTTCAATTTGATACGGCGGTTTAGGTTTGTTTTTACCTGCGTATTTTCCATCAACCCAATATCCTTTTTTTACTCTCGATGAATCATTTTTAGTTATGGTAAATGATCCCAGACCATTTTGTTTACCTTTTTCCCATTTTCCCTTGTATTGGGCACCTGAAGCCCAGGTATACGTTCCTTTCCCATCGGGATATCCTTTTTTAAAATGCCCTTGATAGGTATCGGTTCCTATGGCTTTACCATTGCCGTTAGCTAATCCTTTTTTACAACCGCCGGTATACGTTCCCTGAAGCTCTTTCATGAGAACCTTGCATGGTTGTTTGCTATTAGAAGTAGAGTAGCTGGAAGATTTACAGCCGATTAATCCTATGATAAGTACAAATGATAAAAGTATCTTTTTCATTATGATATATATCTATATGTATTACAAGTAATTGTCTTTGTTAAAAATATATATAACTAATTTTTATAAGTAATGCGATTAAACGGATAAAGTTTTTGGAGTGGGATGTGTATATTTTTTGCCTTGATAACGGATTTGTAAGAAAAAAAAGAGGGATCGTAATAAGTACGGTCCCTCTTAAAAGATCTAAAAATTAGATTTTATAGTTCTTTAATGGCGCTAGCAAGAGCTGTCAGTGATTTCTTGGCATCGCCAAAGAACATATATGTGTTATCCTTATAGAACAGTTCGTTATCAATACCGGCAAAACCGGGATTCAAACTTCTTTTCAGAACGACAACCGTTTTGGCCTCATCGACATTCAATATCGGCATACCGTAAATCGGGCTACCGGGATTGGTACGAGCAGCCGGATTTACAACGTCGTTAGCACCAATTACGAGTACAACATCCGTCCGTTCGAATTCCGGATTGATATCATCCATATCATAAAGCTGTGGATAAGGCACGTTGGCTTCAGCCAGTAGAACGTTCATGTGGCCCGGCATACGTCCGGCAACCGGGTGGATACCGTATTTAACATCCACACCTTTTTCTTCCAACAAATTAGCCACTTCACGAATAACGTGTTGTGCCTGGGCTACGGCGAGACCGTAACCGGGAACGACAACTACGCGTTGAGCATAGGCTGTCATTACTGCGACGTCATCAGCTTTTGCTTCACGAACGGATTTGTCATAATCAGCATCTCCGCCGCTGGCAATTGCTGTACCATCCGATCCGAATGCACCGAAGAGAACGTTTCCGAGACTCCGGTTCATGGCCTGGCACATGATATTCGAAAGAATAATTCCGGATGCACCGACTAATGCACCACTGACGATAAGCAGGTTATTGTTAAGAACAAAACCAGTTAACATGGCTGCAATACCGGAATAGGAGTTCAACAGTGCAATAACAACCGGCATATCGGCACCACCAATCGGAATCACAAGCAGGATACCGAGAATCAGTGAAAGTGCGGCGTTGATCCAGAGGTAATTAATAGAAGCTGGTTCTATAACGAGCATTACAACACTACCAAGTATAATCAGGCCGATAATACCACTCACGATCTTTTGTCCTGCATACACGATTGGCTTGCCGGCTACGAAACCGCGTAACTTACCGAAAGCAATGAAACTTCCTGTAAACGTCACGGCTCCAACCAGGACACTCAATCCCAGTGTGACCAAATCATTGATGGCCAGTGTGGCAGGATTTACGGTTCTCATATATTCGCCGACGGCAACCAATGCAGAGGCAGCACCGCCGAAACCATTGAATATGGCCACCATTTCTGGCATGGCCGTCATTTTGACTTTCCTGGCTGATACCACCCCGATTAAACTACCTACGATGATACCAACAATAATATATTCAAAACTAACAATCTGACGATCCAGTAAGGTAACAATTACGCCCAAAAACATACCGAGGGCCGCTAAAAGGTTACCGTTCCGTGCTGTAGCTGGTGAACTTAATTTCTTTAAGCCATAAATAAACAGCGTAATAGCTATGATGTAGACAATCTGGACCGTATCCGGAACAAATACTTGTAAGGATTCTGGTAAAAAGTTGCTCATTTTTGATCATCCTTCTTTTTAAACATTTGTAGCATACGGTCGGTAACAACAAAACCACCAACCACGTTTATCGTTGCAAAAATTATTGCAAAAAGCCCTATAACTGTAGACAGGGTACCACTCGCTTCTCCGGCTATTACCAGGGCTCCAACAATGGTAATACCCGAAATAGCATTTGATCCTGACATCAGTGGTGTGTGCAAAGTTGTGGGTACTTTTGAGATTACCTCAAACCCCACGAAGCTTGCCAGGACAAATATGTAAATATTAAATAATAGACTTGACATATAATTACACTCCAATCATTATTTGGAATAAATGAATAGTTACTCCGGGATTATTACATCTCACCTTTTTTAATGACCGGGCTGATTATCTCACCATTATGTGTAATGGTTGTATACTGGGTGATTTCATCTTCAAAATCGAGATTCAATTCACCTTCCTTAATCAGATGTGTCAATAAGGCGGAAATGTTCTTAGCATAAAGGTGACTGGCATGTTCAGCCATCATACCGGGTATGTTTAACGGGCCGTGAATAAAGACGCCGTTTTCAACTGCTATTTCACCTGGTTTGGTGAGTTCACAGTTACCCCCCTGTTCAGAAGCAAGGTCCACGATAACCGAACCGGTTGTCATATCGGCAACCATTTCCTTTGTTATCAATTTTGGAGCGGGTTTGCCGGGGATTAATGCCGTTGTAATGACAACATCCGATTTTTTGGCATGTTTATGAATTGCTTCTTTTTGCTTTTCCTGACTTTCCCTGGAAAGTTCTTTTGCGTAACCACCTTTTGTTTCAGTCTCTTGCTCTTCTAATTCGACTTCCACAAATTTAGCTCCGAGACTTTCAACCTGCTCTTTTACGGCCGGTCGTACGTCGAATGCTTCAACGACGGCTCCGAGTCTCCGGGCGGTGGCAATTGCCTGCAATCCTGCGACACCTGCTCCTAATATCAGGACCTTTGCGGGAGGGATTGTACCGGCTGCAGTCATCATCATAGGCATATATTTACCTAGTGAATTGGCGGCAATCAGTACAGATTTATATCCGCTTATGGAACTCATAGATGATAGAGCGTCCATATTTTGGGCCCTGGAGATACGGGGAATGGCATCCACACCGAATGCTGTAATTTTGGCATCTTTTAATTGATCGACAAGCTTTTTGTCGTATAATGCCCAAAGAAAGCAGACCAAAGCCGTTCCCGGCTTCATCATTTTTATCTCTTCTTCGGTGGGTTTCTGCACTTTTAGCAAAATATCTGCAGAATTGTATAGTTCTTTAACATCTGGTACAATCTTTGCACCAGCTTTTTCATAGTCCCGATCGGGAAACGCGGCTTGTTTGCCAGCGTCTTTTTCCACGAGAACTTCGAGTCCATTTTTCTGAATGAGGCTTGATACCGTCTCTGGACTTAGAGCGACTCTCGTTTCGCCGGGAATAGTTTCTTTTAAAACAACGACTTTCACGATTTTCTATATTTTTATGTGAATAAAATTTGTTGCTATGCAAACATATATAAAACAAATAGAATTGCCAATATTTTTTTATATGTAAGTGTTTAATGTAACAGGGATTATAAAAAGCGTTTTTTTATACTTTCTCCCTTGATTACAATTTTCTAACTAATAATTAATATTTAAGATAAGAAACTCTTAATTATTAATGAAAGATTTAAATGCACTGAAAATTTACTTTTTGCCTATGAAATTTATATTAAATCTAAGTAAGGTAACGATTAGTGATTAGAAAACAGTTGCAGTTACAGTTTTTACGTAACGGGATAGTGCCTCGTTAAGACTGAATGTCATAAAAATAGTTATAAATTCTTTACTCTTGACAACGCTCTGTAAAATCTGGCATCTTTGATTACAGTTAAATCTTCATAAGAAGCACATACATATTTAATATTATAATGAGTACCGGTTTATATGAGAATTTTCAGGAGCAAAAATCGTTACGGGTGTGAAAGATATTTTATAATTAAATGAGTATATAGTTATATTAGTAAATTAGAAATCCAAAATAGTAAATAATTTCAAAATGGAAGATATTGCAGGTAAAACATTTAAAGTCGTAATTGTCGGCAGTGGCCCTGCCGGATTAACGGCTGCCATTTATGCGGCTCGCGCCGACTTAAAACCATTAGTATTTGAAGGCCCCGAACCGGGTGGTCAGCTTATGACAACTACGGATGTGGAAAATTATCCCGGATTTCCAGAAGGAGTTATGGGTCCTAAAATGATGGATCTATTCCGTGAACAGGCTAAACGATTTGGTGCCGACGCACGGTATGGCATGGTAACCGACATCGAATTTGGTGAACGTCCATTTAAAATCACAGTGGATGAGGATACGGAAATTTTCGCGGAATCTATCATTGTATCAACAGGTGCTTCTGCCAAATGGCTGGGCCTTGAAAGTGAGCAACGTTTGCGTGGGTTTGGCGTATCCGCTTGTGCTACTTGCGACGGTGCTTTCTTCAGAGATCAGCACGTGCTCGTTGTCGGTGGTGGCGATACGGCTATGGAAGAAGCAACCTTCCTGACCAAGTTTGCCAGTAAAGTGACTGTGGTCCACCGTCGTGATGAACTCCGTGCATCCAAAGCAATGCAGCATCGTCTTTTTAATAACCCTAAAGCTGAAATGATGTGGGAGAGCGAATTAGATGAAGTGCTGGGTGAAAAAACAGTTGAGGGTGTCGTTATCAAAAACGTTAAGACCGGTGAAAAAACAACTCTTGATGATGTGACCGGTGTATTTATAGCTATTGGACACAAACCAAATACCGACCTGTTTAAGGAAGTGTTGGATATGGATGATGTCGGGTATATTCAGACAAAGAATAAGAGTTCCAAAACCAATATCCCAGGTATTTTCACCTGTGGTGATGCCCAGGACAGCCAATATCGTCAGGCCGTTACTGCCGCAGGATCCGGTTGTATGGCTGCTATCGACGCCGAAAGATGGTTAGGCGAGATGGAAACGGCAGAAGAAACAGAAGCCGTAGCTGATAAAAAGTAAAATTCAAATTACGTAATAAATTGTATTAAAAAGGCTTCTTAAGATATCTTAAGAAGCCTTTTTTTAAGGATGAAATACCTAAGCTTATTTTAAGATTTTAACCATCATTATCTTCATCCTCGTCTTCGTCATCTTCATCTTTATTGGCCTTCTTTTTCTTGTCTGAAGAATTGTCGCTTTCGTCCTCGTCTTCATCCTCATCTTCGTCTTCATCCTCGATGTTGATGATTTCGGCTTCTACTTCGTTTTCTTCATTGGGTTCTCTCTCAACAACTATGTTATAATCATTATAGAATAAGGCGAAAGCACCGAGCGCTGTAATAAGTGGACCCATAGCAAGGAGTGATGTTCCAAATCCTGCTACACCTATTGTGAGAGGTACATCCAGAAGTACATCTCCATCATCATTTTTAATAATAATACGGCGAATGTTTCCCTCTTTCAGAATCTGTTTGACTTTGCTTATTAGTTTGTCGCCGCTAATTCTGATTTCTTCAATTATTGTTTTGCTCATGACTTTACGCGTTTTATTTTCAAAAATAGTGTAAGGGTTTCACCTCTTTATAGTCTTATTACGAAAAGCAGTTATAAAAGATTCAAATTATGCTTGCTCACGTATTTTGTGCCTCAACTTATGGTGTGGATGCCCATTTAATTGATGTGGAAACGAATATTAGTGCCGGTATGCCGAAGTATTTCCTGGTAGGGTTACCGGACCGTTCGATCAGTGAATCGCGTGATCGTATCGAGGCGGCATTAAAAAATTCATCATATGAAATGCCGAGAGGACGTATTACGGTTAACCTGGCCCCGGCGGATCTACCCAAAGAAGGCAGTGCATTCGATCTGCCGATAGCTGTAGGATTCCTGGCTGCATCGAGACAATTGAAAACTCAAAAATTGAAGACCACGCTGATACTCGGGGAATTGGCATTGGATGGACATTTACGTCCGGTGAAAGGTGTTCTTCCAATAGCTGTGGAAGCGCAAAAACAAGGCCTCGAAAATATCATCGTCCCTGAACCCAATGGTTTTGAAGCAGCTGTTGTAAAAGGAATTGATGTTTATGCTTTTAAACATCTGCATCAGGTCATAAAATGGTTGCAGGGGAATGAAAAATATGTTCCGGTGAATCTGGATGTCGACCAATTTTTTCGCGACAGCCAGTCAAAGAACGTGGTGGATTTCAGGGATGTGAAAGGCCAGGAGAATGTAAAACGAGCGATGGAAGTGGCTGCTGCCGGGGGACACAACATAATCATGGTGGGTCCGCCGGGTTCAGGAAAAACCATGCTGGCGAAGAGGCTTCCAACGATCCTGCCTCCGGTCAACCTGGATGAAGCACTCGAAACAACGAAAATACATTCGGTGGCCGGTATTTTACCGGAGGGCAAGGGCCTGGTGTCACAACGCCCCTTTCGATCTCCCCACCACACGGTTTCGGATGTTGCGTTAGTAGGCGGGGGAAGTATTCCAATGCCTGGTGAAATATCTCTGGCACATAACGGGGTCCTTTTTCTGGATGAATTGCCGGAATTTAAACGAAGTGCCCTGGAAGTATTGCGTCAGCCGCTTGAAGACGGACATGTTTCCATATCGAGAGCCCGAATGAGTGTTAGCTATCCGAGTAAAATAATGCTGGTCGCATCCATGAATCCGTCACCGACGGGCGATTGGTACGATCCGGATAATCCCAATGGAACCTCACCGGTGCAGATGCAACGGTATCTGAGTAAAATAAGCGGGCCTTTGCTCGATCGTATAGATTTGCATATCGAAGTCAATAAAGTCAGTTACGAGGAATTGAGCAGCAGGTCAAGTGGGGAAACATCGGATTGTATCCGGGAACGGGTGGTCAGGGCAAGAGAAATTCAGACGAAAAGGTTTCTGGGTATGAAAGGGATTTATTGTAATGCACAAATGAGTACCCGTATGGTGCGCAAAATGTGTCGAATTGAAAAAAACAGTTCCGAACTATTGAAAAAGGCGATCGATAAATTTGGATTATCGGCACGTGCTTATGATCGTATACTAAAAGTATCCCGCACGATAGCGGATCTTGACTTTTCGGAGGGTATAAAGACCTCCCATGTCGCCGAAGCCATTCAATATCGAAGCCTCGACCGGCAGGGCTGGATGGGATAATAGCAGTGAGCAGTTATCCGTAAATAGTATCAGTTGAATTCTTTACCTGGTAAAGAATAAATAAAACGTCCTGACTGTCATTTCGATGCCCTGTGGGACGTGGTAATCCTCTTCCGTAATATTATCAATAGGTTTCATCAACAGTATATCTATAAATAACTGACAACAATTAAGCAAAGATTATGGAAATCTTTTATTATGATTTACTATTATCAGAACATAAGGATTCTAAGATCAGTATACCTCAACAAAAAAGCGGCTGATACATGAGAAGGAATAAAAATTATTATTGGCTAGTAAAGAGTATGTCAATTCTAAGTGTATGTTTGTTCTTTCTAACATTTTTAGCCTATGGGGGACATAAATACTCTGTCAATAAACAAAAGCCACTACATCTTGTTCGTACGACGAAAGGAATGGTATCAGGCGTGCCTACTAAGACGGCGGGTGTTGAGGTTTTTAAAGGTATCCCGTATGCGGCAGCACCTGTAGGTGATTTGAGATGGCATGCTCCTCAACCACATAAAAATTGGGATGGAGTCTTGAAAGCAGGTGGTTTTTGTGCTAATTGCATGCAGGCTACGCAAAACCAGCAATTGAATCCACCGAATGTGAACAGGAAATCAGTATGGACAAAACCGTTCATGATTCCGAAAAGCCCGATTAGTGAGAATTGTCTCTATTTGAATATATGGACAGCGGCCAAGTCATCATCTGAAAAACGACCCGTTATAGTCTGGATTCATGGTGGTGGATTTCAAATTGGATCGGGATCGGTACCTGTTTATAACGGACAAGCGATGGCTAAAAAAGGAGTGGTTTTTGTAACGATCAATTACCGGCTCGGCGTATTCGGTTTCCTGGCTTTGCCGCAACTTAGCAAGGAATCGGAACATCATGGCAGTGGTAACTATGGATTACTCGACCAAATAGCGGCCCTTAAATGGGTAAAAAAGAATATAGCAGCTTTTGGAGGGGACCCGGAAAATGTGACGATCGACGGACAATCGGCAGGATCTTTTAGTATCAATTACCTGGTAGCTTCGCCATTGGCTAAAGGATTATTTCAACGGGCCATTGGAGAAAGCGGTGGTGATATGGTATCTGATCCAATGAAAACAACTATCAGTTTACAGCAGGCCGAAAATAATGGAGAGGAATTATTAAAGAAACTGCAGGTATCCTCGTTGGAGCAATTGCGAAAATTACCGGCAGACACCATTCGAAAAGTGGCCGGATCATTCAATCCGAATATTGACGGATATGTATTGCCGGAAAAAGTCTCAAAAATATTTGTTGAAGGCAAACAAAACGATGTCTCAACGTTAACCGGGTGGAATGTGGATGAAGGAACGGCTTTTTCCATCTATTCAAAACCGGTGAATGCCACAGAGTTTAAAAAAAGGGCAAAGCAGATTTTTGGGGATAAAGCAGGTCAGTTTTTAAAATATTACCCGGCGCAGACAGATAAAGAGGCTCAACAATCGCAAATGCATTTGACCCGCGATTTATTGATTGCCATTCAAAATTACGATTGGGCGAATATGCAAAGTAAAACAGGAGAATCGGATGTTTACCTGTATACCTTTGATCGTAAAGTACCGGCTGAGGGAAATTTTAAATTCTTTGGTGCTTTTCATTCAGGCGAAATTGCCTATGCACTCGACAATCTCAGTTACCTGAAGAGGCCGTGGAAGTCTGTCGATAGAAAATTGGCCAATATCATGTCCTCTTACTGGGTTAATTTTGCCAGGACCGGAAATCCAAATGGTAAAGGTTTACCGGAATGGCCGGTATATAAACTCGATAAGAACCAGGATATGGAACTCGGCAAAACAACTGGTCCTCAACCTGTACCGAATAAAGCAGCCATGGATTTTTTGATCAGGTATTTCAATAAGTGAATTTTATTTGAGATCATTGAATGAAGCTTTATAATTTTGAGACGATAGACGGTCAACCGTAGACAGTAGTTACCCGGGTGCTTTTTAATCATGCTTTTACATTGAGAATCGCGGATACGCACGGATGGAAGGATTAACGCGGAAAGTTTTAAGACTGAGAAGGCGATTAGTAAACCCAATAGCCGTATTTGTTATTAGACAAGATACTTTGATAAAATCCAAATACGGAACAGCGTAATCCGTTAAGATCTGTGATTCAGACAAATTAAAAGCGAGCATCAGGTAACAACGCTCTTCTGTCTGTTGTTAGTGGTCTATGGTCCTTTTTTTAAACTTAGTTTATCTGTTATTTCCGTATTCCAATATTCAGCATCCGGAATCACCTATTTCATAAATTCTAAAAAATTAAAAATTCTAATTTCTGATTACTACATTCTATATTCTTTTTAAAGCTTTAATACACTTAATAACATCGTAACTAAATAACATCTAAAGTCTGATTTCAGAATAGAACCCTGATGCCCAATCAATTTGCCGATATAGCTTTTCCGACAGCGGTACGTGAAGTATTTACATACCGGATTCAGGATAAAATGATAGATAAAATAAGTGTCGGGATGCGTGTTTGGGTGCCTTTGCAATCGCATATGGCAATTGGGATGGTCGTCAGGTTACACAACCATAAACCGGATTTCAAAACAAAGGATATCGCACGGATTCTGGATGATACACCGGTGATGTCCGAGGAAATGCTGGCGTTAACGGAGTGGGTACATCGTTTTTATTATGCAAGCTGGGGAGAAACGATACAGGCGGCATTACCGGTCGGAATGAACTTCCAATCGGAAAAGTATATCAAACCGGGTAATGGCCTTCAGTTACCAAATCTTGGTATTGAGAAAGAGATTATAGAGTCGATTTTAGAAGGTGGACAATACAGCCTTAAGGAGGCTGAGAAAAGGTGGAAAGAATCCGGTACGAAAATCATAAAAAGGCTTGTCAAAAAGGGGTTGCTGGAAATATGGGAAGAGCCTAAAGTTAAAATTGAGGCTAAAAAAGAAAATCGCTGGAATTGGGCCACTCGTGTTGATGGTGATACGATCAATGAGTATTGGTCGAATTATTCAGAAGGGAAGCAGCCAAAATGGGTTAAGGCTCTGAAAGAGTTATATGATTATGGACATCCGGTGCGGCAAAGCCAAATAAGTAATTTTGAATTTGTTAATTCATACAGTTTAAAGCGAATCCAAAAAGAAGGATTGATTAAAGTCGTTAAGGTGCCTGTCAAGCAGGAAGTCCCAGACCTGGAATATGATCCAACTAAAATAAAGACACTGAATATCTATCAGAAAGAGGCTTATGACCTGATTGCCAATAAAATTGATGAGGAAGAGTTCCAGAATTTCCTGTTATTCGGTGTTACTGGCAGTGGTAAAACGGAAGTCTATATCCATGCATTAAAAAAAGTATATGAACAGGGTAAAGGAGGCCTGGTTTTAGTACCCGAGATTGCCCTTACACCTCAAACGGTTCGCCGGTTTTATCAGATATTCGGTGATAATATCGCTGTTTTACATAGCCGACTCAGTGAACGGGAACGGTATGATGCCTGGCAGGACCTGCAGAACGGTAAAAAGAAGATTGCGATTGGGGCACGGTCGGCTGTATATGCCCCGGTGAAAAATCCTGGTATCATTATTATAGACGAAGAGCATGATTCATCGTACAAGCAGGAAGACCCGTCCCCTCGTTATCATGCACGGGAAGTGGCGATTATGCGTGCCTACAGGAATAATGCTGTTGTTGTTATGGGATCCGCTACGCCAAGTATGGTAAGCCTCAGAGCGGCACAAACGGGTAAAAGCGTGATGTTGAAATTGCCGTCACGTCATGCTAAAGTAGATATGCCGGAGGTAAAAGTCCTCGATTTAAAACAATATCAGAAGGCTTTAAGGGGGCCGTTGGCCATTCCGTTATATCTTGATATTGAGCAGGCTCTGGCACGGAATGAACAAATAATTCTCCTATATAACCGGAGAGGTTTTGCCAATTATTTACAATGTGAATCGTGCGGCCACATCGAAGAATGCCCGCATTGTTCCGTGAGCCTGACTTATCACAAATACCAGAATAACCTTCGTTGCCATTACTGCGGTTACAGCCGGCCTGTCCGGCATACATGTCATTCTTGTGGAGCGAAGACGGTAGTACAAAAAGGTTCCGGAACACAGCAGGTTGAAGAAGAGATTTCCACATTATTCCCGGAGGCAAGGATTTTAAGAATGGATCAGGATACTACGAGTGGTAAAGATGCCCATGCGCGAATCCTCAATAAATTCGGGCGTAAAGATGCCGATATATTAATAGGAACGCAGATTGTGGCCAAGGGCCTCGATTTTCCGGATGTCACCGTTGTTGGTGTTGTTAATGCCGATACCGAACTGGCATTCCCATCGTACAGGTCGGGAGAACGGATGTATCAGCTGTTAAGCCAGGTTGCCGGACGTTCAGGCAGATCCGAAAAAAAGGGAATTGTCTATTTTCAGACATGGCAGCCTGAGCACTTGTCTGTTGCGTGTGCGAGGAAACATGATTATGAAAGCTTTGCCAGTCAGGAAATGGTATACAGGGAAGAGTTGGCTTATCCGCCCTTTTCCCGGATTCTTCAATTCAATTTTAAATCAAAAGATGGAACGGCAGTCCACAAAGTGGCTCATGCGTTTTCCAAATGTATCGTGGAAGCAGGGAATAACGCCCCGGTTTTGGGTCCTTCTCCATCTGCTATAACAAGGGTCTATAATGAATATCGCTGGGAATGCCTGCTGAAAATCAGTCCTTCTAACGGTGCCAATGCAATAGAGCGGTTGCTCGATCATGCTTTTCAATTATATGAATCGAAGAAACCGAAAGGAGCTTCTAAAGTACGCATTACCGTGAATGTGGATTCATTATAAAATCGGAGGACGAAGAGCGGAAAACGGATACTGAAATTCTCTTAATAAACCCAATAACTCAATTTGCTCAATAACTATTTACTCTATGCGCTATGCTCCATGCTCATTAATTTTATTGCCAAACGGGAAGAGCGAAATCGACAGTTATCTATTTTCTAAAAATGATATTTCATTATAGGTTTAAGTCAGTGTATATTTGCCTTGTGGAGATAATTAGTGTATGATTGTAAAATGTCGAAATTGTTTTAATACGGATTTTTATAACCATCGTACCGCAAACAGGATAAAACTACGGCTATGAATAGTCAGAATGATCTTTTTGATGGAATAACTCTTCAATCCATTGTCGAATCAATGATATTTGCCAGTGATACCCCGATATCAGCAGAAGATTTATGCCGGGTAATACATGAGACTGATGAACGTATTGAGCTCCTGCCCGGGGATATCGAACAGATTGTCGGAGAATTGAATGATGATTATAATGAATCGGGACGGGCCTTTGAGATTCAGCATATAGGTGGCGGATATACCTATTCGACCGATAATCGTTATCATAAATGGCTCCAAAAATTTCAACATGAGAATGTTTCAAGAAAGGTCACTCCTTCTGCTCTTGAGGCACTGGCCATCATAGCGTACAAACAACCCATCACCAAACCGGAGATCGATCATATCAGGGGTGTTGATTCAGGTTATATTGTCCGTCAGTTATTGGAGAAAGAACTGGTTGAGGTAGCCGGAAGAGCTGAACGCCCCGGACGTCCATTATTATATAAGACCAACATCAATTTTCTGAAACATTTTGGAATCAACTCCGTTGAAGAATTACCCCGGCCAAGGGAGATCAATGAAATATTGCAGGATGATGATATGGCGGAACACCGTCAGATTATGTTGGAATTGAGAGCGGAATTAGCGCAAGTCCAGAATGGAAATGAAGAAGAGCATGAAGCCTGATTTCATAGCCGTTAATAGTTCAGTCAGTTAATAAACACCTTTTTATATAGAAAGCAGCATTAAAGTATGTCAAACGGGAAATACGGTAGATATCAGAGGAAAAAGAAAAAAGGCAAAGCTCCTTATGTAGCTACGAAGAAAACCCAGCCGGAGATTATGAGATTAAATAAATACATCTCACGATCCGGTATTTGTTCAAGGCGCGATGCCGACCAGTTGATTGCGGAGGGTAAGGTTACCGTGGATGGTGAAGTAATAACCGAAATGGGTACAAAGGTGAAACCTTCTGCGGAAGTAGTAGTGGATGGTAAAAATATAAATCCCGAGCCTTTTGTCTACATCCTGATGTATAAGCCACATGATACCATTACGACTACAAATGACGAAAAAGGCAGGCGTACGGTCATGGACTTTATTGAGAGTGCAACAGGTAAAAGGGTTTATCCCGTAGGACGCCTGGACAGAAATACAACCGGCGTGTTATTATTGACCAATGATGGCGAACTGACCAACAGGTTAATGCATCCGAGTTATGAAACGGGCAAGCTATATGAGATTATCTGCGACCGACCTATCATGAAGGAGCAGATGGATCGGCTCAAAAGCGGTGTAGAGCTCGAGGACGGCAAGGCCTCGGCTTATTTTACACGGTGGGAACTTCCTTATAAAAATGTTATCACTATTGGAGTACATGAAGGCAGGTATCATATGGTTCGCCGTATGATCGAGGCCATTGGAGCCGAAGTGAAGGAGTTGAAGCGGACAAACTATGCCGGTTTAACACTTAAGGGATTACGACCGGGACGCTGGCGTTATCTCCAGCCGGATGAAATTAATAATCTTCGTAAAAGCGTTAAGTTGAAAGAATTGAAAATCAGTAAATAAGTACTATGAGTCGGCATGCTGTAAGAAAAGAGACCGGTGCAATTCCTTCCACACAGAATCTTCCAATCACGTATGATTTGTATGTACCGGATGTAACTGATTCACTCCCTGTTATTATTTTTCTGCACGGTTTCAAAGGTTTTAAGGATTGGGGGCCTTTCCCGGATGCTTGTATAGAGATGGCAGAGCATGGTTATGCGGTTGTTGCCATGAATTTTTCCATGAATGGAATAGGTGATAATCCAACGGAATTTGACCGCTTTGATTTGTTTGCCAAAAATACATTGTCGCAGGAACAAGATGATGTTAAATGTATTCTGGATGCTATAAAAAGCGGACAAATCTCATCGGGTAAAGCTGTTTTGGAGACATCAAGGATTGGTGTGGTTGGACATTCCCGGGGTGGGCATACCGCTATTGTGGCAGCTGCTAATTTCGATGAAATAAGTTGCCTGGTCACCTGGGCCGCTGTGGCTGATTATAATAAGCACTGGTCTGCTGAGATGATAACCGACTGGAAATCAAAAGGCTATACAAAGATATTAAACTCGCGAACCGGTCAAAGTATGCGTGTTGATAAAGTGGTTTATGATGATGCCCGTGAAAACGCTGATGCCTTAATGGCAATAAACAGGATTAAAGAACTGTATATCCCGATATGTTTTATTCATGGTAAAGAAGATGAGGCCGTTTCATATAAAAGTGTTAACCGGCTTTACGAACAATGTCCGGGTAATGAAAAGAAACGTGTTATCATACCTCATACCGGTCATACCTTTGGGGGTTCTCACCCGTTTGAGGAAGATACGTTACCCGATTCTTTTGCTGAATTATTAGATATTACTATAAATTGGTTTGATTCTAATCTTTAGATGTTTTTTAAGATTTATTCGATAAATTAAAGAAAGCATTGGATGTGTAGGTAAATGACCAGATTTAAGAAAAAATCGGAGTTTTATCATTACCAGGAACCGCCCTATATATTATAATTGGCCCACCTTGATAAGTGGGATTTTAGTTGTTGTAATCTTATTCATCAGCAACACGCCCCGGTTGAGAGCTCAGGGTAAGGATAAACCCCTTGTCCTAAATCGGGAATTTGTTAAAACGGCTCAGCAGGCCATTGATTCGGTTTACGATTTCAACTATGCCGCTTCAGAAAAGATCCTGAAACCATGGAAAGAAAAATATCCTCATAGTCCTTTGTGGCAATTCTGGAAAGGGCTGCATGTATGGTGGAAAATGCTCCCGGATCTTTATAATAAATCGCATGATAAAGAACTGGTATTCGAGTTCTCGAAGGCGGATTATATGTGTTCACGTATTTTAAGTAACGATCATCAAAACCTCGATGCGCTTGTTATTAAAGCGGCTAGTAATGGGTTTTTAGCACGTTATTATTCAAATCGTGAAGAGTGGCTTAAATGTTTTCAATATGGTAAACAAGCAATGGATGCTTTGTTTCTGATTCAGAAGATCGATCCGTCGATACCTGATATCAAATTTGGCCTGGGTATTTATAATTATTATACGGCCTATCTTCCGGAAGAATACCCTTTATTAAATAAATTTTCATGGATCTTACCTGAGGGTGATAAAGAAAAAGGGATCAAAATGTTGAAAACAGCGGCGGATAGCAGTGCTTTTGTCCGACCTGAATCCATTTATTTTCTGGGGCGTATCTATATGACGGGAGAGCATCAAATACCGTTAGCTATCAAATATTTTCAAATATTAAACCGGAAATATCAGCATAATGCTTATTATAAGATGATTCTGGCTCAAATTTATTATGAAAATGAAGATTACTATCGTGCCATGAATTTGATCGATACTTCATTATCAGAAGCAGAAAAGAATCCGGGACCCTTTACATATGCCCTGAAAGAACATATGTACTCTATCAAAGGTTTAATCCTATTTAATTTTGGCGAAACAAAAAAAGCTATAGACTTTTTCAAAAAGACTCAGCAAATTAGTAAGAGCTCACCGGAAGGTGTGAACCGTAACGACTATCTTTTGGCAGGGTATTATTTAGGGCGTATTTATCAGGGTATGAAAAAAGATAAATTGGCTCAAAAGTATTATGGGGATGTGGGTAAAATTCATTCCGATTCTAAATTTGTAACCCTGGCAAAAAAAAGTTTGGATGGTTTAAAGAAGAGGTAAGGAAAACTGAACGGCTATTAATTGATACAAATGAAAAATTGGCCTGAGGTTCAATTTATAAAAAGGAAACGCCAAAAGTATATCCGAATCAGAGTCCGGCCTGAAAAGATTATTGTCTCTGCTCCAAAACGGTGCAGTAAGAGAGAAATGAGCAGTTTTCTTCAGGACAAAACGGAGTGGGTGAATGCTACGCTCTTTAAAATGAAGAAACAGGTTGCAGAACTGGAGAAGCGGAAAGCGGATAACGAAGGTAAGATATTACTTCGCGGGGAATGGAAGCCGCTAATGAAAGTCAGGATTAACAATTCCGGGGATCGATGGGATTTTTTTGAAAGGGATAACCGGCTTCTTTACGCACCACCTGCAGGAGTAAGCGATTATCCGCCTGAAAAGGTGTTACTGAGTTTTTATCATTACTGTGCCAAACGGGAAATACCTGAACGTTTTTACAACTATTCAGAAAACCTGCCTTTTGAATTCAATAAAGTTTATATACGATCGCAAAAAACAAAGTGGGGAACCTGTTCGAGCAAGAAGAATATTTCATTTAACTGGCGCCTGGTCAAATGTCCGTATTGGATTTGGGAATACCTTTTTATCCACGAATTATGCCATACCGTTCACATGAATCACAGTAAAGAATATTGGGCCCTTGTAAACCGGTATTATCCGGCATACAAGAAAGCAAGAAAGTGGATTAAGGAAAACGGGATGTTGATTTTTGATACTCCCTGAATAATTATAATACTCGCATTCAGTCTTATGTTTCACAGAAACATAAGACTCGCTGTACGGGTAAGTTAAGCAAATTCTGTTTCCAACGATTCAACAGGGATGATGAGCGGATGATTTTTTATTTCAAGCGTAAAAAGTTTGGCGGGCGGTAAATTCAATAGGACAAGTTTCTCATCACAACAATACTTGGAAACCAGGTCTTTCTCGTACTTACACCGGAATTTTTTGAAATTCAGGTATTTATAATAGGTGATATACGTTCCCTGTTTGCAATATTCGAGCTTTTTCTTCCAAATTTTACGACTTTCGCCTTTGGGTAAACTCTCATAAGGAATACTGGAGAATATATAGTCGTAACGATAGTTGGAATCAAAATTCAAAAAATTCTGATTGTGAATTTTAACATTAAAAGGAGTACCGTATTTTTTCTCTATGATATCAAAGAAGTGCTTATTGATTTCAACAATGTCAAAATGATCCTTTGGCCCCAGGTTTTTAATGATACGCTTTGTAAAGGCTCCTGTTCCGGGACCTATTTCGAGTATATTTACTGCTGATCGTTTCTTTTTTCTTAAATTTTGCTGCAATATTTGGGTGATGTCCCGGGCGAGAAATTTCGAACTCGGTGCAATGGAGCCGGTATATCGCATATCTTTAAGAAAGTATTTAAAGTATAGCAAACTTCTGGATACTTAATGGAATATTACTGTTACATGTATATGGGAAAAAACAGAATCTTAACAAATTTTCATGGTTAATTGTATAATAACATGCTATATATCAATTTATTCCCAAATAACAATGATATTTTTAATGTTTTTACAATCATTATGGTTCTCGAAGACCATTCATTTTCTGATATATACATTTGAAGATTTTGAATTATAGATTAAATCATAATCCAAATCAATAAACATGTTTAATAATCAATAACAGGGAATATGACAACCTGAACAATTTTTTAAATCTTTATTAATATATCAAATTAAAACGTATTAGTTAGTTGTTTAGAAAATTATATTGTCAACTGCTTATAAAAATTCTAAATGGGGCATTATTCTACCAATTCTTTGAGAGCTGAGCGCATAATCTCTATATCACCCCGGGTATTATAAACATTCGGCGCCACCCGAATGGCACTACCCCGGAAAGACACCGAAATGTTTTTATCCTGAAATTTTTGTTTGGCAACCTCTGTCTTAACATGTTTAGGTAGACGGATACCAAAAATATGGTCGGCTCTGTAGGCAGTATCTTCAATTTTATAACCCAAAGCGTCTAAATTATCTATTAACTCATCACTGAGCGCCCGGCAGTAATCTTGTATATTACTAACCCCCCAATCGAGAATTTGTTGTAAGGCCGCTTCCATCATCGGGACAAGAATAAAATTACTGCGTTCGCCTACATCAAATCGTACAGCTCCCGGTTGATATGCATTTTTATAATTCACTAACTGTGAAAAGTCACTGCTTTCTTCACGTAAAAGCCAGTTTTCTTCTATCGGTATGCCATTTGTGAATCGTTCACTAAAATAAGCTAAGCCGATAGAATATGGCCCCATTAGCCATTTGTATCCGGCACATATTAATGCATCGGGCTGGATTTCCGCAATATCAAAAGGCAGGGCGCCTATACTTTGTGTCCCATCTATAACAAAATATGCACCGGCACTGCGGGCTTTTTCCCCTATTGTTTTTAAATCAAACAAAGTTCCATCGGTCCAGTGAACATTGCCCAGTGCCACTAATAGGGTGTTCTCATCAATGGCTTCATTTATGGCTTTATTCCATTCCGCTCCGCTTCCGTGGCGGCTAATCTGTCGGAATTCAGTATTATTTGACCGGGCATATCGTAACCACGGGTAATAATTACTCGGGAATTGTTCTTCGGCAACGACAATGTTTTTCCCTGTGGAATTAGGAAGATTACGAGCTACTACGGCCATCCCGTAAGAAACAGAAGGAATAATAGCTATATTCATGGGGTCTGATGTATTGATTATACGGGCGAAGAGTTTACGAAGTTCATCACTCTGTTGGAAGAAGTCGTCCGGATGAACTCTCCATGGCTCTCTTTTTAGCCGGATGCCATTGATCCCGGCTTCTTCAACAGATTTGAGCAATGGAGACATATAAGAGCAATTGAGGTAATGGAAATCGTCAGGTAGCGTAAATAAATGTCGTTGATTATTCATTAGTATTATGTTTTGTTAATTGATCAAGGACTTGAAATGAGGTCGGGCCATATTGAAAAAGAACATCGAGCACACTACACCATGGCTCAAAATCTTCGAAATGCTGCCGGTATACCGGATGGATAAAATCAGGATCTTTCCGTCGTTTGGCCTGACGTTGATAATGCCGGCTTTTATATTCCTGGTATATCACATCTGCACCAATGCGTTCAGCAAAAAGATCAGGATCAGAGCTATATTCGGTAATATAACTCGCCGATTCCAATTCCTTATCAAGATAAAGAAAGGTGAAAAGACGATTACGAAAATAGTTGTTAAAATCCATTAAAAATTCAAAGTCAGTGGCTTTTTGGAAATCTGCTGTTATTTCGGGCTCATAAAAATCAAAATAGATACTGTTACGATAATTGAAATTCAAAGCTCGTAAAAGAGGTGTAATCCAATCCTGCGAGTGATCTATACGAACCTGATTAACCGGTTTGGATCGATCTTCTGTTCGTACGGGAATATTGATCCACTGCGTCCCGCCAGGAGTCCTTATCCTGGCCCTGTGAATCCTGCTTTTCCTGGAAAACTTCTCCACATCCTGTAATACGGCCCGGTCTGCCTGCAGCAAAGCAGCCAGGTAATACAAGTCAGGAGCGAAACAGGGCGTTAACAGGGCAAGTTTCATATCATTTTAATTAATTCTAATACACGTATGTGTGGCATAAAATACATAATCAGGAATGATATTGTCAGATCATAATCCTTCACTTTAATAACGTTATTGATTTTTGTTGTTGACCAGCAATAGTATCCTTATTTTTAGTTTTATCGATAATTGCGAATTATGTAAATAAAATTATTACAAAATGTCAGAAAACGTACGCGTAAGATTTGCTCCTTCACCAACCGGATTATTACATATTGGGGGATTACGTACTGCCCTGTATAACTATTTATTTGCACGACATCATGACGGTGAGTTTATTCTTCGTATTGAAGACACTGATCAGAATCGTTATGTGGAGGGTGCTGAGGAAGATATTATTAAATCATTGAAGTGGGCGGGACTCGGATATGATGAGGGCCCCGATATTAATGTCGAAGGGAAATACGGCCCCTATCGCCAGAGTGAACGGTCAGAGTATTATCAGAAATATGCCGAACAGCTTATTGAAGAAGGATATGCTTACTATGCTTTCGATACGGCAGAGGAAGTTAACGACATGCGGGAGCGTCTGCAAAAATCGGGGAACCCGTCACCGAAATATGATGCAATCACGCGTATGGCGATGAAAAACAGCCTGACACTATCCAAAGATGAAGTGGATCGCAGGCTGGAAGCGGGAGAAAAGTATGTGGTGCGTTTAAAAGTGCCCCGCCGGGAGACCATCCGGTTTGAGGACGAAGTACGTGGTTTTGTGTCTTTCGAGAGTCACGGACTTGATGATCAGGTTTTACTGAAATCAGATGGTTTGCCCACTTATCATCTGGCAAATGTTGTGGATGACCACCTGATGGGTATCACCCATGTGATTCGTGGAGAAGAATGGTTGAGCAGCGCGCCAAAACATATCCTGCTTTACGAATATCTGGGATGGGAATCGCCCAAGATGGCACATCTCCCTCTGATAATGTCGCCCGAAGGTGGAAAACTTTCCAAGCGTAATGCTGATAAACTGGGTATACCGGTTAACGTGCGTGATTATATCCAGCAACGTTATGAGCCGGAAGCATTAGTCAACTTCCTGGCATTTTTGGGATGGAGCCCGGGTGATAATCGTGAAGTATTAAGCCTTGATGAGTTGATATCCGAATTCAGCCTGGACAGAGTGAGTAAAAGTGGTGCCGTTTTTAACATCAACAAGTTAAATTGGTTCAACGAACAATATCTGCGCTCCCGTTTGGAAGTCGACCTGTTGCCGGAAGTTAAAGAGATAATTAAGGAATATGGTTTCAATGGCTATTCCGATGAATTTATCATGCAAGTCATCAAGCTCATGAAAGAACGGGCCCAACTGGTAAATGAATTTGTTTCGCAGGGCCAATATTTCTTTGAAGCTCCACAGGCCTATGATACCAAAACACGCAAAAAAGCATGGAAAGATAATACGGGCGATTTGGTTCAGGCTTATATATTACGTCTTCAAAAGATGAATGAAGATGATTGGGAACCCGCAAAAATTAAGGATGAGTTGAAAAACGTACTGGCTGAAAAAGAAGTAGGTTTTGGAAAACTGGCCCTGCCGACACGCCTTGCCGTAACGGGAATGGGCTTTGGACCCGATTTATTTCAGACGTTGGAACTATTAGGAAAAGACGATGTTATAAATCGCCTTAAAAAAGCTGTCTCCGAATTGGGATAAAAGCTATTATTTACAAAACAGTGAATTAACGTTTTTTTGCCAAAGAGGATTTCTCCACTTCGACCGGAATGACGAGGGATGAGTTTGGATGAGGATTCGAGACTTACTAAAAGTCTTCCGAATTCATATTCCGCAGTTTTTCCAGGAATTAATCAACGGGTAGTTATTTTTAAACGTATAAAACAGCGGATCAAATATTTTTAGCCGCTGTTAATCTTTTCGTATAGGTTTTGGAGAATATTAATAAAGAGACGTTGATAATAAACCGCCCTTCCATTATTTAGTTATTAAAATCAATTTGACCCTTATCTAAAATATGTTATCTTTTGTAATGTTTAATTGTTAAAATATCATCAAAAAATGGATAGCA
>Ga0102962_1000328_pt1 | contig 24718 bp, 21 predicted proteins | sample SalPonF2_C_D2_MG_FD_84519 | JGI IMG/M metagenome (GOLD analysis project Ga0102962, IMG submission 84519) | Salt pond soil microbial communities from South San Francisco under conditions of wetland restoration - Salt Pond MetaG SF2_C_D2_MG ...
TCGATGGGCTCCACTCCATGCTTTTCCGGAGTGGGGTCCATCTTTCTCGCCTCTTTGTCAAACCACATCTGAGAACGCTACCGGTACCGGACAAGACTTTTGAACTGCCACGAATAAATAATTCCCAACCGATTCAGGGAGTTTTATACCATTAGGGGATTGATCGTTCAAAATTTTAAAATATGTCCAAAATAAACCGATGATGCTTTATTGTTTAATTTTAAAAAACGTTTTGGACAGCTTGGTAATTATCGATAAAAAAATTATATGCTTTAATAAAAAAACTTAGTATATTGTCGAGCTATATAATACGTTGCACTCATTCCTGCCTTTCATACTCATATCAGGACCTCACAAGCCTTTCGATAGGTCTGTCAGTTCTCGTTATACACAGTATTTGAGTGGGAAAATGCGTCATACCCAATAAAACATTAGGTATGTGTGGAACGCCAAATACTATGTAAATAAATATATTTATGAAAGATTCACTTTTTACTGAGTTAAATCTCAGCAGTGGCATATTACGTTCTTTAAATGATATGGGTTTTGAACAACCTACACCGATACAGGAACAATGTATCCCAAAAGTTATTGAGGGTAGAGATTTAGTTGGTCAGGCTCAAACAGGTACGGGAAAAACAGCAGCATTCGGTATCCCCATTATTGAAAATACCGAAATAGCAGATCATAATATCCAGGCTATAGTTTTATGTCCAACACGTGAATTAACGATTCAGGTGACGGGTGAAATAATGAAATTAGGTAAATATCATAAAGGATTGAATATTGTACCTGTATATGGGGGACAACCCATTTCTCATCAATTGAAAGCTCTTAAAAGAGGGGCTCATGTTGTAGTCGGAACCCCAGGAAGAACTATCGATCATTTGAATAGGGGCACTTTAAAATTAGATAATCTTAAAATGCTCATTTTGGATGAGGCTGATGAAATGTTAAATATGGGTTTCCGGGAAGATATTGAGACCATTTTATCATTTACACGAGGTAATATACAGACTGTAATGTTTTCTGCCACTGTATCAAAATCCATACGTGATATTATGAAACGGTATATGACCAATCCGGAAACAGTCTCTATTGATCATAAAGTAATGACCGCACCTGGAATTGATCAGTTCGTTGTTGAAGTGCGTGATTCAATGAGAACAGAAGCCATTTGCCGGTTTATGGATATCAATAATTACCGTTTGGGCCTGGTATTTTGTAACACAAAACGAAAAACAGAATCGCTGGCACAGGAATTGCAGATGCGCGGTTATTCCAGTGATGTGTTGAATGGTGATGTCCCCCAAAAAATGCGGGATAAAGTAATGAATAAATTCAGGCAGGGAGATATCGACATTTTGGTCGCAACAGATGTGGCTGCCCGTGGATTGGATGTCGATGATGTGAATGTCGTTTTCAATTATGATATCCCTCAGGATTCCGAGTATTACGTTCACCGTATTGGACGAACCGGTCGTGCTGGTCGTGAAGGTACGGCGATCACTTTTGCTGCCGGACGCAAAAACCGCAGAATCCGGGATATTGAGAAACAAATAAAAAAACGTTTGAAAATTTTGATGCTTCCAAGTATGGAAGATGTCCACGAATCAAGAATGGAAGGTCAATTAAAATCAATTGTGGAAGTTTTAGAACAGGGCGGATTGCGACCATATATCGAACAAATCGAAACAGCTATGGAAGGTCGTTTTACTTCTGTTGAGATTGCCGCTGCCTTTTTGAAAATGCAAATGGAAAATCTGGATAAAAAAAGTAATTTGGAATCTGATGAAAAAAAACAATTCAGTGGAAGAGATTCACAAATGACCCGTTTGCAATTCAACGTTGGTAAGAAAAATAAAATCCGTCCGGGTGACATTGTTGGTGCTATTGCCGGAGAATCGGGAATTCCGGGTGATGTTATTGGGCATATCAACATTAATAAACGGAATTCTTATGTTGATATCCCCAGCCAATTGGCACAGCAAGTGGTAAAGGCCATGAATAAAAATCAGATTAAAGGTAAAAGGGTTCATGTGACGCAAGCATAATTAAAAAAGAGGGAGAAATGTTTAGATTCTCCCTCTTGATTTCGTTATCAGCTGTTGTTTTTACATACACGTTAAGTAAAACAAAGTTATAATGAGAAGTTTAGACCGTATCTTCCGGTAGCGATTTATCGGTTTGAGCGCCTAATTCCTTCAGTTTTTCTACCCGACTTATCAGACTCCCTCTTCCTGATTCAAGCCGTTTCATAGCTAAATTATAACTATTCTGAGTTTTATCGATATGTTTGCCAACTTCCTGAAGAGCCTCGAGCAAAAGAACAAATTTATCATATAGTTTACCTCCTTCTAAAGCAATTCGCTGTGCATTACGATTCTGATATTCCTGTTTCCAAACTGTATGGATGGTTGACATCGTCGCTAAAAGGGTGGTGGGAGTTACGATTACAATGCTTTTCTTAAAGGCCTCTTCGTAAATGCCGTGATCTTCGTTCATCGCTATACTAAAAGCTGACTCGATGGGGACAAAGAGCATAACAAAATCGGGGGAGTTAAAATCATATAGTTGCTGATAATCTTTTTGAGCTAATCCTGTGATATGAGAGCGTAAGGATTGAATGTGTTCTCTGAGTGCTTTTTGAGCTTCTGAATCATTATTTGTTGATGTATAACGCTCATAAGCTGTAAGAGAAACCTTGGAATCGATGATCAAGTGTTTGTCATCTGGTAAATGAACAACGACATCCGGACGATATCGATTTCCATTTTGATGTGTGAAGCTCTTTTGAATCTCATATTCTTCCCCTTTTCTCAATCCGGAAAGTTCCAGCACACGCTCTAAAACGACTTCTCCCCAGTCACCCTGACTTTTAGTATTACCGGTGAGTGCTTTGGTAAGATTGCGGGCCTCGTTGCTCATTTCCTGATTTAACTCGGATAAGTGCTTAATGCGCTCCATCAGTTGAGTATGTGATTTTTCCCCTTCACTATGGGTCTTTTCAACCTTCTCCTGGAAGTCTTTAATTTTTTCTTTTAAAGGAACTAACAATTCACCTAACTTTTGCTGATTCAGTTCGGTGAATTTTTTGCTTTTATCTTCCAGTATCTTGTTTGCCAGATTTTCAAATTGATCAGAGAATTTATGTTGCAGTTCTTCAACTTCCTTTTTCTGATTATTTAACTTGTCAGTGAGGTTAATAAGTTTTTCCTGCAGACGGGCTTTGTCAGAACTCAAATGGGTTTTCTCATTTTGAAGATATCTGTTTTCATCCTTGAGCTGGCTTATTTCGTTATCCAGATTCGTATTGGCCGCTTTCAAACCGGCATTTTCCTCCCGTAACTCATAAAGAATTTGCTCATTGGTAAAGAGCTTTTCTTTTACTTCTTTTAGTTGTGGTGATTTGAGCCAGACGAATAGCCCAATACCTAATAAAATACCTGCAATCAGGCTTCCGAAAATTATAATTACATCCATATTTAATCATCACCTCATAATTATGAACTAACCTTTTTATTGAGATTTCTTTGCTGGTTCGATTTGACGTAAAGTAAACATAAATCCATAGATGATATATTAGAAGACTATGCAAAACCGTTCTTTTGCCCAATATCTACATTTTCGCGACTTCAAAATCCTCACATCCCGAAAGCTTTCGGGATGCTACGGTTCCGAAGTCGCTCAAGCTTTGATCTTGAACAAAAGCCCTGGTTTTGCAAAGCCTTCTATTATATTATTACACAATAACAGATCAGAGTATAAAAGAAAAGCCTGATCTGAATACTATCAGCCTTGTGATATGGTAATCACAATCTAACCCCTAAGATCTATACCTATAAAGCGTGTCGTGTTATGGCAGGATTTATCTTGGAATAGAATGTAGAAAAAGGAATCCTATAGAATACAATTAAAGGTGTGCTTTATATGAACCCGATTTGTACCCGAATATAAAAACAATAGCATAGGCTTATTATATTCGTTCTGTCAAACACAAAAAATTATTAAGTACTTAATAAAAAGGCTTTAATCCGGATTATCCACCAAGAAATTTTCCGTTGCCCTGCGTTGAATAAGTATTTTTCCAAAACTTTCTGGATTGATCATAACAAAATATCTTAGTAAGTAATCCGGGCAAAGGGAGCGGCTTAGGATAAGAGATTCGGATTTATTGAAGGAGGGGAAGCTTTATTAAAGGAAAAGGCCTATGAAACACTCATTCAGACGGATCTTTATCGTCAGTGAGAGGCAATTTTACTGAAAATGTTGTTCCCTTTCCTGGCTTGCTTTCGCAGGTGATTTCTCCATTCATTGCATCCACATATTTTTTTACGATATACAAACCCAATCCATTAGAACTCTCTCCATTGGTCGGCCGCGGTGTTAAACGCGTAAATTTCTGGAATAATTTATCCTGATCTTCTTTCGATAAGCCCTGGCCTTCGTCAATTACCTTAACGGTCACGAAATCAACCGTTTTTTCTTCTTCAATTTTAACAACACTATCTTTGTAGGAATATTTTATAGCGTTAGAGACCAAATTTTCCATAACCTGACGGAAAGCTTCTTTATCAATATTCGCTTTAATGTCCCTTTGATCGTTTGGATAATCTAATGTTATTCCTTTTTGATTGGCCGCCGTAGATTGATCATGTATAACATCTTCAATAATATCATTTAGAGAATATTGTGATACCGTAACCACAAAACTGTCTGTGTCGATCTGATTGACTGTCAGAAGCCGGCTTATAAGCGCGATCATATCAACGGAAGATTTATGGATCAGCTTAAGTTGCTCTTTGAGTTGATCAAGGTCATCAACCGATTCATAATCAGCTGACATCATGATTTCGGTCAGGCTGCTGATACCGATCAGAGGATTTTTCATATCATGAGCAGCGATTCTGAAGAAGTCATTTTTACTTTCATCGAGCTCTTTTAATCGTTCATTGATATTGGTCAATTCTTTATTTTTCGCTTGTAACTCATCAGCCTGTTTTTCAACGATTCGTTCATTCTGTAATATTCTCGCATTGGCCTCTTTTAATTCTTTATTTTTTTTACGTAAAACAGATTCTGATTTTTTCTTGAGCCGGTATTCGTAGAGTAGTAATAAAATGATGATTAAAAAGAGAATAGCTACAATTATTAATGATTTTTGAAAAAGGGCCTCCTTCTTCAATCGGGCTTTCTGAAGGGCGTCTTTTTTTTGCAGTAAACTGATTTCTTCTTCTTTCTGCTTGGTTTCGTACTGTGTAGCCAGATCAGTGAATTTTTTAAACTCTTTCTTTTTTTCCAAAGAGTCTTTGTAAGTATAATACTTACCTTGATATTGATAGGCTTTCTTATATTCATGTAAAGCGGAATATACCTGAGATTTCAATTCCTCTGCATATTCAAGATATTCCAGGGTATTCGACTCCCTGGCATATTTAAGCGAGATATTAGCGTACTTTAAAGCTAAGTTCAGTTTGTTTTCTTCCAAATAAACATTCCCTATAGAACTATAGGTATTTGAAATAACACCTTTCTCACCTAACTGTTTATTAATTTTCTGAGCTTTGAAATAGTAGTTTAAAGCTTTTTTATATTGTTTTTTATAGTCGTATATTTCCCCAATATTTTGATAATTATATGCGGTAATGTGTTTATTCCCAAGTTTTCTCTCGATATTTATAGACTTCCTATAATAATTTAAAGCCTTCGGATAATTTTTTAAATCCTCATATGAAACACCCAAATTTTCATAAACAATACTCAGCACATTCATCTTCTGATGCGATTTGAAAAAGTTGGCAGCCTTTGTAAAGTAATGAATAGCCTTTTTGTTTTTACTTTCAATATTGTACAGGGTGCCAATATTCGTATAGGCTTCGTAAATATGTAGGGAATCGTTACTCAGTTTAAAATAATCAATGGACTTTAATTCGTTTTTGAGTGCATCTTTTTGGTTTCCCAAGGACCTGTATAAAACGCCGATATCAAGATATACTTTGCCTAAACCCGGATTGTAGTTAATGCTCTTGAGTATCTTTAGGGCTTTATCGTAATAAAGGAGGGAGCTTTGATAATTGGTCAAATCTCGCTGAAGAATGCCCATAATGCGATATGATTCAGCCAATCCCTTTGGATCGTTAATCTTTTTTGCCCATGTAATCCCCTTATTTATGAATCCATGGGCTTTTGCAGTGTCTCGAAAGGTATAATAATAGGCCAGTTTATTAATCTTAACAATTGTATTGCTGTCAACTTTTTGAGGGTTGAGCTCATTCATAGCTTGTCCGAGACTATCCATGTGTGTTGAAGTTTGTGCATACACTACCTGAAATGGTGTGCAAGTAAACACACAAAGCAATGGAAGTAAAGTCGATAAACAGGTCTTAAATCTAAGCACCGATATTTTAAAGTTGTTTTAGGTAATGCAAAATGGGACAACTGATTAGCATAAGTATAATTAAATATGGATAAAGTTCAATAAAAATTTTTGTTATAGCTATAAAAAAAGCAGGGAACTTAAAGCCCTGCTCTACCCAGACGTTTATAGCACACTAAAGCTTAAGGAAAATTAATCCCAATGGCCACGAAGAATTTTTTCCGTCTCTTCTTTGTGATTCGTTTCGTCACTAATAATATCTTCCAGGTCATTTACTAAACCGTAATCTCCGTATTCTTCGGCTTGTTGTCGTCGTTCAACATATCTTTTAACGGTTTCAGTCTCTGCTTCTAATACGTTTTTAAGCATTTCTTTAGGATTTTCAGTAATAGGTACATCGGCAGGTTCAGTAGCTGGTTTTCCATCAAGAGCGGAAATCTTATCCGCTAAAAATTGAGCATGTTGTGTCTCATCAGGTATTTCAGCCTGGAAAAAGGATCTTAATTCTCGTCTATGCCGGCCACTGACAACCGCAGCATATGTCGTATACATGATAACTGCTTGATACTCATGTGATAAGTCTGTATTAAGTCCTTTTACTAATGTCTCTTTATCCATTGTAGTAAATAATTTATAGATGAATGTTTATTTACTCTTAGTAACACCACAACACGTCATGGCGTTCAATAAATTAGGAAGATTTATGTTTTATAATATGATATCAGGTAATTAATCTATAAAGGCATATTCTCTCTTATGATAAATGGAATACGAATTGGATTATAAAAAAAGACGCATCCTCCTTGGGGGAAGACACGTCTCGGGCAGGTTATTAAAGGATTCACGGTTTAACTACCGACCAACCTTCCGCCTCTCGAATGATTAATTCTCCATTTCCGCTTGGAACAATGGATACAAAAGGATATAGCCGGTTTTTACTGATATGCCGTTCATGAAGAGTATTATTACATTGCGCTAAAATAACGCCCTTGTTTTTTAATTCTTTCAATTTCTTCCCGAACTGATTCCCTTTAAAATAGATGTTGGTCCCACCTGCATAAGCAATCAGCTCAACGGTCAATTTACCTTTCAGACGTGGATCATTTAGCACGTTTTCAATATTTCGTAGTGTACGGCCCATAACTTTTTTATTATTTACATCAAGCTGATAGATCGCGTTATAATGCGATTTTGTCGCTTGAGCGCCATGGAATTCCTTTGAGTTGTTTTGTGCATATGTAGGTCCGAAAGAGAAAAGAACCATGAGCAGTGCACTGAATATGGAAATTGAGATTAGTTTTTTCATTCTGTAATGCTTTTTTTTATGATTTTTATGAGTAAGAGAGATTCTTTCTGGAAATCAAGCTAATTTTTGGGTGATAGAAATCTATATTTTTGGTAGATCTGCTGCCCCTTTTTGCTTTTTAGAAAATGAAGAAACGCCTTTGCAGCTTTAGGATGTGGGGCATTTTTCATACTTGCCGCGGCATAAGTGACGTATACATTCTCCCTGTCTGGAATGGTAATCATATCAATAGGATTGCCTATCATATTTTGAAAATAAGCTTCGGTGTACCATACAGGTCCGACATCTGCCGTTTTTTCCATTATGCGAATGGGCGTTTGTCGGTGATGGATACGTGTTAACATGGTCGTACCACGATCACGCTTTACGACCATGATTTGATGGAGTAGCTGCTGTCCTCCTGCTTTGACATAGGCTTTTTCAATATGCTTGGCAATGCCCTCCCATTTAGGATTTGGCATGGTTACACGAATATTATTTTTTGCTAAATCTTTAAGTGTGTGTATATGATCAGGATTATCCTTATAAACCATTAACGCCAGTCGATTACGGGCATAATTTTCAGTTCGACGAAACCAGTGCTTCTTTTGTTGCATAGCATGAATACGTCCTTTCCCGGCGGTATAAATATCCGGTTTCAATGAAATGCGCATATTCCCGACTACCAAAGCACCTTGTTCTATTTGCTGCGCAAGAATGCCGGGAGGCAACGTTTCGACAAATACACGTTTATATTTAGGATTAGCAGCCTTAAAACTTTTGATTAGATCATGTATAACCATGAATTGATTACCGGCAAAGAACACTACAAGTTGTGGATTATTTACATCACCATGCAGATCGGGTACGTTATCTATTCCTTTAATCGTGAAATACTTGCCATTTTGAGGTGGCTGTGTCCATGGTGGCGAAATATGGGGTTGCTCAGTATGATTTTGTGCCATAGCGGGACTAACGAGGATTAAACAGCTAAAGAATATGGCTGATAAGTAAACAGGAATAAGATTAAGTTTTTTTATCTTCATTGATCAATATCGTTAATGGTGTTTTCTGGCTTTAATTATGGGTTGGAATGGTCCGAATTGATGTTGTTGCTGTGAAAAATGATCAGCATATGGCGGATAAGGACAGTCAATCGGTTTTAGTGATAAATCAGGATAATCCTTTCGTTTGCCTTTTTTATTCGGACGCATCTTGGAATTGATGTAAGCTGCCACATCGTAGGCTTCTTTATCTGTTAGTTTGGGGTTTTCATAAGTTGTGCCGAAGGGCATGTTGCCTTTAATGAAATCCGCCGCTTTTAAAAGACGATGCATCCCGGCGCCATTATTAAAGCTATCGGGTCCCCACAATGGAGGGTAAATATACCCTTTAGAAGGATCACCGGGCCGCACCATCTTTCCCTGGCCATTTTTCCCATGACATGTCACACAGTTGGTCAGGAAGATCTGTTTACCATGCATTAAGTTTGCTTTTCTGTCTGGAGGATCAATTTTCAAAAACCCTGTTCCTTTTACGCTTTTACCAGCTGGAACACCACGGCTTAACCATTGCATATAAGATACCATCGCGATCATTTCCTTACTGTCTAATGGTATTTTTTTCCCATTCATGCTACGTACCATACAACCATTAATACGGTCTTCAATCGTTGCAAGCGTATTTGAGCGCTTACGAAATTGGGGAAAACGTCCCGTAACCCCCACAAAAGGCGCTGAAAATTTCTTTTGACCAGATTCAAGATGACAATTAGTACAAGCAAGATTGTTACCAGCATATCTCATATCAGGATTCTTGACGTCAGGACCGATGATTGAGGGAGTATGTGTAATGATTTGATAACCGTACTTTATAAATTCCCCTTTTTTATTATCAGGAAGTATATTCAGATCAAATCGACCGGATGCGAAGAAATTGTTCTTAATTTTTTTCTTTCCAAGTGTGGGCTTCCTGTTTTGACAAGCCAGAAACCCACTGAATATCAAACCAATCATAATCAGATTATGAAGCGTTTTGAAAGAGATATAATGATTGAGTTTTATCATAATTGAAATTACCTGATCGAACTATCTGACAGAAACCTCACTAAATGTTTATATGAAAGTATACTCATCTTACTAATATCAGAACAAACGATTATATTTATGATATGTATCAGAATAATTGATGAATTAAGTGAGGTAAGATATAGTGATCACCATAAACCAATTACATGTGTTTTTAGCAGTGGCAAAGAGGGAACACGTAACCCAGGCGGCACAGGATGTAAATCTCAGTCAGTCGGCCGTAAGTATGGCATTGGCTGAATTGGAAAAACAATTAAATGGACCGTTGTTTGAGCGAGCCGGTCGTAATTTGAAATTGAATGAACGGGGGCGATTATTACAGCAGGAAGCTAACAAACTCATGAATCATCTTGATGATATGTTGTTTCTCTTTTCTGAGGAAAATGATTCATTCAGCGGAGAGTTAAAAGTTGGAGCAAGTTCTACGATAGGAATCTATCTGTTACCGGAAATAATCGGTCGGTTTGTGGAAAAATTTCCTGAGGTGATTATAAATCTGGAAATAGGGAATACCGAACAAATTGAAAAGAATCTTCTGGATTACACCCTGGATCTTGGTTTTGTAGAAGGTTCCGTTCATTATGAAAATCTTGCTTCTCAATCATGGTTACAAGATCAATTAACGATCATTGCATCACCCGATTATTTTCCAGCAAAAAAACGATTATTGAGTATTGATGAACTGAAGGAGGTGAAGTGGATTATGCGAGAACATGGTTCCGGAACGCGTGAGGTATTCGAAAAAGCTATTCAGCCCTATGTCAGTAGGATTCATAATTTTTTGACTTTCGGTCATACCGAAGCAGTCAAACAAGCTGTAAAAGCCAGTCTGGGTTTGGGATGTCTTTCCAAATATACCGTAGCACAGGAATTAGAACGAGGAACCCTCATCGAATTGAAAGTCCCGGAAATCAGTTTTGAAAGACAGCTACACTTAATCACTCGCAAGAATAGTTATGAAAGTCGGCTCAGAAAGAAATTTAATCAATTTGTATTCAATATAGATGGCGTTTGAAGTGTTTTTAGCTTAAATGGTTGGCAGCTGAATCAAAAACCTGATCAAAAGCATCATCCACAAGTGAGTGTTTAATATTTTTTAAAGGAAATGGATTGACGTGTGTATAATCGAAAGGAAAATCCAATATTTGAACGTTGGTCGGTAAATCTCTGTAATCACCTTTAAGGGTATTCAACACTTCAACTGGTGGGATGACGACATCTTTTTGCAATGCGACAGCTTTTATTTTTGATCCAATTTCCTTAAATCGACCTTCTCTGAGATCTCTATGCCGATGTATACTGATCATCGAACGAAAATAGCGTCCGGACCGATGATCCTCATTAAAATAATGATTTAAACGATCATCCATTTGACACTCCCTATCCAAATGCTCCATGAAAAAAGCGTATAATGCGATATTAGCTTCACTATCAAGAATAAAACGGGATACCGGATAAGTCCGGTCAAGTGTGGTTCCCCCGCAAAAGAGAAACAGTTTAGAATGATCGAAAAACCCTTCACTATTCGTCATAATCAATATTTCGCTGAGAAAAGCGCCAATGGAATACGCAAAGAAGTCAATAGAGGCATCAGGTGAAATAAAGGGTAATTCTCCATTTTTGATTTCACGTACCAATTGAAGGATATCAGAATAGGTTTGTCGGCCTGACCAAAATAGTCGCTGTGGAAGTATCTGTATTCGACTGCTGATCGCCGCGTTGGCAAATGATGATTGAGCCATAACGGGATATTTGGTTTGCCTTTGTTTGGATACGTCTAACATCAGACGCGGATCTCCCCATTCTGCCGGGGCACGATTCATATGAAAGGCAATGGGAAATAAAATTACCGCTTTCCCTGTTGACTCACTCAGGCGGTAAGCCCATGGCAGGTATTTTTCCCATTGTTTCTCATTTAAACCATGGAATAATAAGATAACGCCATCAGACTTTTGGGGCGTTACCGGTTTAAAAATAGTATAGCGAAATACCATGTTTGACAGAATATCACTATCGGGGATATGCAGACTTGGATGATATTGCTTCTCGGTCAACTCCGTTTTATAAGGCACATATCGATTATGAAAGTGACAATTATGTTTACTGCAGATATGATCAGATGTTCCGGGAAGTATATCAGAGTGGTGAGATGTAAATGTTGGGTTAATAATTTTGATCTGACTTCCGGGAATAGCAATCTCTTCAGACTGTTGTGCGAATAACTGTTTCAAGATAGGATAGAGTTCAGAATATTTCATATAATCGAATCTACCCGTTTATTATCATTTGCCATCTTTCATAAATAAAAGAATTAATCATCATCGTCTCATCCTATTAATAAGCCACATAATTGCTGTCAAAATAATACTTAATAGAATAGATGTCGCTATGGGAAAATAAATGTGTACGTTGTTATTATTGATAACAATATCACCAGGTAAATGGAACAGTCCCATTTTTTGTAATAATGGCCATAACAAGCCAGCTATAATGAAAAGTGAACCAATGATGAATAGTATTTTTGAAAACGGATGAATATTTCTTTTCATGCAGACAGTATGATTACAAATTACGTGTTATATAAAAATACACTCGTAAATATAGGAATCTACGAGTGTATTGAACATACCGTTGTATTATGAAAAATAGAATGTTCAGTAAGAGTAACTTTCTGAATATTTTGAGCCCATTTCGTATCCGGCTTCGAAAGCCTTCATGTTTAAACTGATATATCGTGGTTTAACTCGTTCTACAATGGCTTTTTCTATACTTTCATTTGAGACGAGTTTAGTCAACGATATCAGCACTCCAAGAGCTACGACATTAGCGACGATAATATCACCGACTTCATGAGCGACTTCCTGTATGGGAAGAAGAAGAGCGTCCGTGACATCCGTCTCCTCTGTTACGCGTTTTTCAACAACACGAATACCACCGGGAGCTAATGCTATACCATGTTTCACATAAGCATCTTTAGATAGACACAAAAGGAAATCGGGCTCTTGAACTTCCGGAAAGGCAATTTCATTATTTGATAAAACGACTTCACATTTACTGGCTCCGAGTCGGGCTTCCGGTCCATAACTCTGAGTTTGTGCAACATATAATCCGTCGTGCATGCCAGCTTCCGCTATTAAAACTCCGGCCAAGAGAATACCTTGACCTCCACGACCTGATAAACGTACGTAATATGGATCTTTAGGAATCATGTTTAACTCCTGCTTTTTTGCGAATACTTTGATATTGTTGGGTATATTCCGGCCTGATTTCTTCACGGAAAATCCCGATCGGTTTTTTACCAATCATTTCCTCTCTTGAAACGTATTCTTGTGGAATGGTCAGATCTTTTTCATAATCCAACATTTGTGATGCATCCCCGAGTTTATTGATTCGACCGTAATAAGTAGGACATTGTCCTAATATTTCAACTACTGAAAAACCAGGATGTTGTATTGCTCGTGTGATCATATTAGGAATATCCTGAAAGTCGAAGGTCGTCGTGCGGGCAACGAAAGTTGCACCAGCGGCGAGTGCCAGGTTAATCACATCAAAAGACTGATCGATATTACCATACATTGTAGTTGTCGACTTTTCTCCATTCGGAGTTGTCGGAGCGGCTTGTCCACCGGTCATTCCATAAATACTATTATTAAAAACCAATGCCGTTATGTCGATATTACGGCGGCAAGCATGGATAAAATGATTTCCACCGATGGCAGCAGTATCTCCGTCACCCATTGTTGTGATTACGGTGAGATTCGGATTTCCAAGTTTGGTACCTGTGGCAAACGCTAATGCACGACCATGAGTGGTATGCATCGCGTTAGTATTCACATAAAAAGGAGTCCGACCTGAACAACCTATTCCGCCAATCACGACAACTTGATTTAAAGGGAGCTGTAGTCTTTCGAGAGAAGTCAGGAGTCCTCGGGTGATATTTCCATGACCACAACCCGGACACCATACGTTGGGCATCATTTCCTGACGTAAATATTTCGATAAATCTTGTCCGGTTTTAGGCATGATGATTACCTCCATTTAACTGATTATTTCCTTTTGGTACTTCAACGCAAACTCTGGAATCGGTCATTTCCATTACAGCTTCTGCTATCTCACCGGGAGTGAATAATTCACCATCGGCTCTTGTCAATGATTTAACAGGTACAGCACCTTCAACAGCTGCTTTGACCGGCATAATCATTTGACCGAGATTGAGTTCCGGTACAAGTATTCCCCGCACATTTCCGGCAAGTTCTTTAATTAATTTTTCGGGAAATGGCCAGAGGGTTTGCATATCAAGAAGTCCCGTGCAGATACCTTCTTTTCGCAGCATCTGGACCGCCGCTTTAGACGCCCGGGATGTGATACCATAGGAAATGATTAACATTTCGGCATCATCAAGGTGTTCTGTTTTGTAATGAAGGATATCATCGATATGATCTTCCATACGCTGGAACGAGCGACGAAGCATAGCTTCTGCATTTTCTCCGTCAGAGGCTCTGGGCAATCCGTCTTCACCGTGGGCAAGGCCGGTAACAACCTTTTGTTCTCCTTCACCAAAAGGTAAGAAAGTTTCATCGGCGAAAGGTAGAAACCCGGCAATGTTAACGGGTCGCTTTCTGTCAATAATTTCCATTTTGGGGATTTCGATATTTTCACGCATATGAGAAATAGTAGCATCCAATAACAGCACTACAGGAATACGATAAGCTTCGCTTAAATTGAAAGCCGTCACAGTCATTTCATAAGTGTCCAGTACCGAGGAAGTGGTTAATACGATAATAGGATGATCTCCATGTGTTCCCCAGCGTGCCTGCATGACATCTCCCTGAGAGGGAAGGGTTGGTAATCCGGTACTCGGACCACCACGTTGTGAATTAACAATGACACATGGGGTTTCGGTCATCGAAGCATATCCGAGATTTTCCTGCATAAGCGAAAAACCGGGACCCGATGTTGCTGTCATAGTTTTTGCGCCGGACCATGATGCGCCAATAATAGCGGCTATCGATCCGATTTCATCTTCCATCTGTATGAATGTACCATTCTTTTGGGGTAGAAGCCGGGCCATCCATTCCATTATTTCTGAAGCAGGTGTTATTGGATAGCCGGCATAAAAAGTGCACCCGGCATCGATAGCTCCGAGCGCACAAGCTTCATTTCCTTGTATAAGTTTCATAAGAATTATTACTTATTAAATTTGATTCAGGTCGCTCCAGTGTGATGCAAAAATCCGGACAACGGGCAGCGCAGATACCGCAAAACACACATTTTGACATGTCGGTAACTTTAATTTTGTCGGCATCGTCGAGTGTAAGAATATCACTGGGGCATGCTTCAACACATATATTGCAGCCTTTACACCACTCACGTTTCACCAGCAAAGCCGCATCACCTTGTTCATATCTCTTAATATTATCAAGCATAAGAAGGATTTATTTTTAGTTGTTGATTCGATTGTTCTAATGCTTTGAAATAGGGCTTATCTGATTCGCAAAGATCATAAATCCTTTGCCATTCTTTATCGACATGCGTTTGTATCTCATTTAGTAAACCTTTGTTTTCAGGTTTAAACAGATGTTTAAAGCGTCCTTGCAAGCGTAGCCAGTTTTCAATGGGTATATTATCAAGAGGCTCATGTGTGAGACGATAATGTCCGTCGATGACTTCATAAAGTGGCCAGAAGCGGGTTTCAACTGCCAAACGAGCAATTGAAATCGCATCTTTAGGCTCATGTCTCCATCCAAGCTGGCAGGTAGAGAGTACGTTAAGAAAAGCAGGCCCTTCCATGTTTGTGGTGGCGAACTTAACTTTATTACTCAGATCCTGCCAATGTGAAATGGCTGACTGACCTATGTAAGGAATATGATGAGCTATGGCTATAGCCGTTAAATCTTTTCGTTGTTGTGCTTTTCCAAAACTCACGGTACCGGCCGGACTCGTTGTAGTATCCGCTCCGAACGGAGTGGCACTCGAACGTTGAATACCGGTATTCATGTAAGCTTCGTTATCGTAACAGACATAAAGGAATCTATGGCCGCGTTCCAATGCACCGGATAATGACTGAAGTCCGATATCATAGGTTCCGCCGTCTCCGCCAAATGTTACGAAGGTGATGGGTTTATCATCGGGTAACGCACCTCTTTTTATAAGTGCCCGAAACGCCGTTTCGACCCCGCTTGCCGCGGCTGAGGCATTCTCAAATGCCACGTGCAGCCAGGGGACATTCCAGGCCGTTGTTGGATAACGGGTTGTGGCAACTTCCAGACAACCCGTAGCATTGATAACAACGACCGGTGTATCAATACTATTTAACACGGTACGGACAACGATGGGAATCCCGCATCCCTGACATAGGGAGTGGCCACCACGAAATCTCATTTCCCGTGATTCGTTTAATGCTAATGTTTTAATATTCGGCATGTTAATTTCTCCTGCAGAAAATGACAAATAACCTATGATCTAAGTCCGATATAGTTCATATCATTTTGTGGACTTGGTTGTTTTAATTCTTCAAATACTTTTATGATATCTTTGGGGAATAAATCACGACCACCAAGACCATATATGTAATTGCTTAGCTTAGTATCCGTTCCATATAATGATCTGGAAACTTCACTGAAAAGTGGTCCGTGACTGCCAAAAGACATCGCACGGTCAAAAACAGCTACAGATTTCAAACTGGATAATATTTCCCGCACTTTTTGGTCTGGAAATGGACGGAAAGAGCGAATTTTTAGTACTCCGACTTTTTCTCCTTTTTCCCGTAAATCATCCACAATATCTTTAACTGTACCGGCCGTCGATCCAAGAGCTACGATCGCACGTTCCGCATCGTTCAATTTATAAGTATCAAGTGCTGAATAACTGCGATTGGTGATTTTGGCATATTCCTCGGTGATCTTTTCCAAAGCATCTGGAAAAGCTTCCATTGCTTCTTGTTGCTGACGTTTATGCTCAAAATAGTAATCCGGCATATCAAACGGACCCTGAGTTGTTACTTTATCAAGGTTAAGCAGCGGATAAGGTATTTGATAATCACCAACAAAATCTTTCACGATATTATCATCGAGCGTCAAAACAGGTTCGGCGGTGTGCGTAATGGTAAATCCATCCTGACAGATCATAACCGGCAATAACACTTTTTCGTGCTCAGCTAAACGTGAAGCCATAACCATGAAATCGTACGCTTCCTGTGCGTTTTCAACAAAAATCTGAACGGCACCGGAATCACGTGCTAACATGGAATCGGAGTGATCACAGTGGATATTAATAGGTCCGGATAACGCGCGGTTTCCAATGGCCATGACAATCGGCAAACGCATAGAGGAAGCGATATAAACCACTTCTATCATCAGGGCTAAGCCTTGTGAAGCTGTTGCCGTCATGGTACGCGCTCCGGCTGTTGCGGCACCCACAGCGGCACTCATAGCCGAGTGTTCCGATTCGACATTTATAATTTCGGTTGTAGCTTTACCATTCGCTACATATTTGGAAAATGTCTGGATGATTGGAGTTTGCGGAGTGATCGGATAAACCGATACCACATCCGGATTCACTTGCTGCATGGCTGTCGCAGCGGCTTCAGCACCGGTAAGAAGGTGGTAACGAATTTTCTTTTTAGCTACTGATGGTGATTCAATCGTTGTTTCCATATTTTTCACCTCCTATTCTTCCAAGTGCCGGAACTTGTTCTGATTCGTCAACCATTTCAATCGCATCGGTCGGACAAACTTCAGCACATAATTGACAGCCTTTACAATAATCGTAATTAAACCCTTTGAAGGTTGTTTTATCAGCCAGGACGGCAGTATCGGGGCAATTAACCCAACACAGCAGGCAATTTACACACTTTGACAGGTCGACGGTCGGTTTCAAACCGGTCCGCCAGCCACCTGTTTTGGGTTGCACTGTTTGATCCCATACTACGGTACCACCGACTGGCAATTCTTGAAATTTCTTTAAATCAGGCATACATACTCCTGTTAGATGTATCTAAAACATTTTGATAACCCAATTCGATTGCCTCGAGATTATTTTTAACAACTTTTTCAGGTAGTTTTTTACCCAGCATTTTTTTAGCTGTGGATTTGAGGATCTCGAGTGAGGGTTCTCCCATCAGAGCGGCGAGCGCTCCAACCATTACTACATTGGCATATTTCACATTGGCTTTACGAGCCACTTCTTCGGCATTGAAGCAGATAACGCGGCCTTCATAATTCAAACGTTCGGCCAATTGTTCGGGAGTCGCTTTTGTATTGATGAGTGCTAATCCGTCAGGCTTGAGTCCTGCCGTCACATTTAATTCGTTCATTAAAGTGGCATCAAGGACAACAATAATGTCCGGATCGGTAACTCCACAATGACGTCTAATGATTTTTTCATCACTTCTCGTGTATGCCTGAACAGGTGCTCCACTTCGTTCGGGACCATATTCTGGAAAAGCCTGAACGTAATCACCAGCTTCCAGCAAAGCCATAGCCAATAGCTGAGAGACGGTTTTGGCACCCTGTCCACCACGTCCGTGCCATCTAATTTCTCTCATTACGCATTTCCTTTCAGATATTGATCAATTCCATTAGCAGCGGTTTTACCGTCACGGATGGCTTCAACGACTGTTGCGCCACCATTCAGGGCATCGCCACCAGCAAAATATTTTTGATTTGTGGTTTGTCCGGTTTTTTGATCGATTTTTATTAATCCCCAATCGTCTTCGAGATTATCGATCCAACTAAGGAATGTTTTACGCTTTTGTTGTCCAATGGCTTTGATAACCGTATCAACAGGAATTTTAAATTCTGTTCCAGATACTTTTTCGGGATGAGGACGACCGGAGCTGTCAGGTTCGCCTAAACGCATATAATGGCATTCCATAGCTTCCAGACGAGCATCTCCAATGAACCGGATAGGATTCGTCAGGAATTGAAAATGGATTCCTTCTTCCCGTGCCTCCACAATTTCATGTGGATAAGCGGGCATTTCAGCTTCGGTTCTGCGGTAAATCATGGTGACTTCTTTCGCGCCAAGTCGGGCAGCTTCGCGAGCTACATCGATTGCCGTGTTTCCACCACCGATCACCGCCACTTTATGTCCCACTTTAGGAAGATTTCCTGTTTTAATAGCTTCTATAAAGTCAAGTGATTGCCAAACACCCGGTAAATCCTCGCCAGGATAATTAACATCGACATCCTGACCTAAACCGATGCCAAGAAATACGGCATCTGATTCCTCAGTGATTTTTTTCAATTTCTCTTTGGTGTCGATTGGAGTTTGCATGTTAAATTGAACTCCCAAATCGGCAATCATCGCTGTTTCTTCAGGAAGTGGATTATTTACAATTCTGTAAGGTGCTATCGCATATCGAACCAATCCACCAAAATCTTTACGTTCGTCATAAACAGTTACTTTGTAACCTTTACGGGCTAATTCTGCTGCACAGGATAATCCTGCCGGACCAGCACCGATAACACTAATATTTTTCGAATTTGTTTTTGTAGCTTTTTTATGACGATATCCGTTTTTAAGAGCGATATCGGTTGCATAGCGTTGCAAGCGACCGATATCGACCGGTCGTCTTCCTTCTTCTTCCAATACGCAAGAACCCTCACATAACATCTCGACGGGACATACCCGTGCACAACTTGAACCCAGAATATTTTCAGCATAAATTGTTTCGGCCGCACTAAAATTATCACCTCTGGCAATAGCTGATACAAATCCGGGTATATCGACGTTAGCAGGGCAGGAGACCGTACACGGTGCCTCCGCATAAGGACCACCGCATTCCAGACAGCGATAGGCTTCTACAAAAGCATCGGCGTCTGTGAGTGGGGGCTTAAGATCAGCAAAGAGGGAATTGTTTTGCGAATGGGTAAAGGACGTTTCCCGTATATGATTACTAACCAGGCCTAAATTCATTGTTTCCATGCCTTTATTTTCATGTGGTATTTTCTGTTTGCTTTCCAAAACAAACCACATTCTCTTGACTACACTACGTACGGCCTGCACAAACAACATCCATTTGTTTAGTGCAGGTCCTACCTGATGAACAATCTTACTTAGACAATAAAAAGAATCTTAAATTAAGACAAGTAACTCCTATTTATTTGAGTTAGCATTTTTTGTCGAATGTTTTGGTAAAATTGTTTTTTTAAAAGACTGTTTTAATATATTACCCTGTAAGATTTTTAATTACAAAGTGTTAAGGAAAAAAGTGAAGCGCTTTTATTGTAAGGTGTCAGGTCACCTGTTATGGGTATAGTTTATACGATAAAAGGTGACCTGAAATTTAAATATCATATGGCCGGTGACAGGTTCTTATTTTAAACTCGAAAAAATGATTGTCAATTTATTTATGTTATAAAAATGACAAAAAAATAATCAGAAGTAATAAACAGCAGGATGAGTGCAGTTATTGAAACATATAATTTGGGAGATATTGAAGTTACGATTAGTCGAACCGATTCAGCTAATCGGTATTTAATTCATTGTGAAAAAGATGACGATGTATTCGAATTCAAAGCCAAAAAGGATGAGTATGAAGGATATAAACGTCTCATGAATCGACGAATTCAGAAACATTTCAAATCCTGAGTTCAGATTGAAATGATGGTGTTAGAGATTAGACTGTTGAAGGTATACTAAAGACGTTGGCTGTTTTGATGTTTAGAATTACATTTCTGGCTTAAAAAAGGGTATATAAAATAGTAATTCGTAATACGAACTATTTATAAGATTCAAAACGGCAACTATCCGTTGATCCTGCGAAAAAATAACAATGAAGTGACAAGGCACCTTAACCCGAATTATTCACGTAAGCTATAAGAAACAATACATATCAAATTAAAAAACAATACCTTGTAAATAATAACGATCTCTTCAAATTTGAGGACATTAAAAAGAGCTGCGAAATGTTGCCGTGCTCTGCGTTGAAATTAATAATGCTTAATCAAGGCACGAGGGTGCATTGCATGCGCATTTTTATCCCGAACGCTTTCGGGACACGACTAAATTTCTTGGTGAATAATCCGGGTTAATTTTTTAATTGTCTTTGAATTTTGTTGAAGCCCCTCTCTCTGTCGCGGATTTATCCGTGAAAGGGAGAACTTGTCCCGCATACTTTCGGGAGATTGAGAGTGGGTAAGCAAAGCGAAATTGCGCGAAGCACCTAAATTATTTAAGCCAATTGAATTTGATTAATAGTTTTTTCACAGCCTCCAAAGTCAATCGTCTATCATCCAAAAACTTAATTAACATGAATTCGATATAATTATAAACTTATTTTGTTTCCAATCCATTTTTGGAAGATCTCTCACCCAAAAAGCGGGTTCGAGCTGACGCCTTTGAGGGATGTTTTTTAAACCTCAACATCATCTTTGCCCATTCGCGTCATTTCAGTTCTGAATTCTCATTTGATCAATTCTGATTCTTCCCTCACCCTGAATTAAACTGAAGTTCAATTCTGTCCCTCTCCCCGGGGGCGAGGGATTTAGGGTGAGGGCTGCGTTTATTAAAGAAAAAAGCTCAGTTAAATATCTAAGTGTGTTATTTCTTTACTGTAAGTCAAAAAGACCGAAGTGGAGAAATCTAACAACGCTCATAAACATTTTCTTATCTATTGAGTAATAAAAGGTTATTTGCCTTTTTAGATCCCTCGAGTGCCTCGGGATGACAACATTAGGTTGACTTTTCTTTTAAACAGAACTCATAGTTTTACTCTAACTCTAAAAGTCCGGAGGGAGAAATCTTTAACGTAACCTATTTATTCCAAAACACTGTTTTAAAGAGGGTTTTATCTCGAACTCACGTGAAATTACCTCAGATCATTTTATTTCGTTTTATCGCTTAGCACGCTGATATTGAACCGGCCATTTTATATCATCGCCAAGAGCTTTTGCAGCATGAAGCGGCCAATAGGGATCTCTCAGAAACTCCCTGGCTAACAATACGGCATCGGCTTGGTTGGTGACGAGAATTTGTTCGGCTTGATTGGGTTGGGTGATAATACCAACGGCACCGGTGGCAATATCCGCATTCCGTTTTATCTCCTGCGCAAAACGAACCTGATATCCGGGACGGGCAGGAATTTTTGCATAGGATACCAATCCACCACTGGAGCAGTCAACAAAATCGACACCAATTTTTTTAAAGGCTTTGGATAATTCAACGGATTGATCCAGATCCCAGCCACCATCAGCCCAGTCAGTAGCGGAAATACGGACAAATAACGGATAGGTTTCCGGCCAGACTTCTCTAACTGCTTCAGCAACTTCCAGAGGGAAGCGAATTCTGTTCTCGAAATTACCACCGTATTCATCATCTCGCTTATTGGATAACGGAGACATAAACTGATGTAAGAGGTATCCATGGGCCATATGGAGTTCGGCAACTTCGAAACCAGCTTCAAGACTTCTGAGCGCAGCATCGGTAAAACTGGAAATCAACGCCCTTATATCCTCTTTTGAAAGTTCTTTTGGAACAGGATAGTCGCCAAATGCTACCGGACTGGGACCAAAAGTCTGCCAACCTCTATGATTTTCGTCGACCGGTTTGCCACCAAGCCATGGAGCGGCTGTCGATGCTTTACGTCCGGCATGTCCCAATTGAATACCGGCCACCGATCCATGTTCTTTAATGAAACGCGTGATTGGTTTGAGCGCTTCGGCATGTTCATTCGACCAAATTCCCATATCGTCAGGCGATATTCTACCTTCTGGTACAACAGCGGTGGCTTCTGTTAAAACTAAACCGGCGCCACCGATGGCCCGGCTGCCCAGATGTACCATGTGCCATTCGGTTGGTAATCCGTCTTTGCTGGAATATTGACACATGGGGGATACGAAAATCCTGTTATTAAAAGTAATTTCCCGGATTTTCAAAGGAGTAAATAATTGACTCATAGTTTAATAGATTACTATAAGGTTATGCAAAACCGTTCTTTTGCCCAATATCTGCATTTTCACGACTTCGAAATCATCGAATCCCGAAAGCATTCGGGATGCTGCGGTTCCGAAGTCGTTTAGACATTGATTTTAAACAAAATCCCTGGTTTTGCAAAGCCTTCTATTATTGTTTGATAAATTTATTTCGATTTTAAGGAAGGTTAATTAAAAATAGGATTTTTGATCAAGACCAAAGCTATAGAGATTTTAAAATTACGATAACGCAGCTATCAAGCAAAAAGACACTTTTGCATAACCTTCAAAAGTTAGATAATGAATTTGATTACTACAGGTAATGATTGAATGCCGGGAATCATTCCATTTAGTATCATAAAGAATTCTTTTTTGATAACTTTTCTTAACCAGAATTATTCATGTGAACGTCAATATTCAATATAAAGCGTTATTAAAAACAATATCTTGAAAATAATAACGCTTTCTCAAATTTGAGGAATCTAAAAAAGAGCTGCGAAATTTTGTCGTGTTCTGCGTTGAAATTAAAAATACTTAATCAAGGCACCCTTGTACGTTTAATGCGCATTTTTAATTTCAAAAGCTTTCAGGACACGACTAAATTTCTTGGTGAATAATCCGTGTTGATCCTGGGAAAGGGGGAAATTTTCTCACTTAAAATACCTTAATTCAACTCACCACATTTTAGAAAATTGGCCACTAATTGTTGACCGGTTATTGCTTTAAAAATGTATTATAATTATAATATTATCTGTTTGATATCCATTAATTATTATAAAACAATATACAAGGTCACGTTAGGAATATTGAAGAAATTTCACCACAAATGATTGGCTTATTGATAAGTCCAAATTAAATTATCATTCAATAAAAGGCTTTGCAAAACCATTTTTTTGCCAAATATCTGCATTTTAGCGACTTCGAAATCCTCGAAGACGGTAAAAATGCCGCGGTTTCGAAGCCGCTCAGGCTTTGATATTGAACAAAATCCCTGGTTTTGCAAAGCCTTCCAATAATGAAAAGCAAGCCTGCATAAAGAAACTGGATATAGATGAAAAAAGATAAAAGGAATACGGCACCAAGCCATGGAAATCAGCTTGGATTTACTATTATTGATAAAGGTACTGAGATTGAGGGTGATATTATTACCGAGAAAAATATTAAGCTCAATGGGCGTTTCAAGGGGAAGTGTATCTCAAAACGTAAAGTGATCATATCAGATCAATGTCAGCTCGAGGGGACGATTGAAGGACAATTTGTAGATATTTATGGCAAGGTGAATGGCGATATAAACGCCGATAATCTGTTATTCATCGCAAGTACCGCCATGATAGAAGGAAAATGTTTTACCAAAAAAATTAAAATTGATGAGGGAGCGGTTATAAAAGGTAATATTAATATGAAACGTAATGGTGAATAATCCGGTTTAAAGAGATATCAAGAAGTTCTTTAAGCTGATTTATCTTTTAATTTCGTCTCCAATCCCAACCTCCCCGTTGGGAATGCTAACTTTGAAACTCTGTTTCAACTGAATAATAGTACCACAGATTCTAAAGCAAATCTAATTATTCGTTTCGTTTTAAAGTGGAAGCAGAGCTTCTGTAATATAATTTCCAAAGGGACTATGGGAACAAGAAAAAGTGTTGGAGCTGAGTCGCGTTGTTTGAATTGTAATGATTAACGTGAATTCGATATACTTATAGACTTATTCTGTTTCCTATCCACGTCTGGAAGATCTCTCACCCAAAAAGCGGATTAGAGATGAGGTCTTTGCGTGGCGTTTTTTTAACAGGAACATCATCTTCACCCATTCGCGTCATTTCGACCGGAGGGAGAAATCTTCAAAGTAACCTATTCATTTCAAGACGCCGTTTTGAGATGATTTTATTTCGAACTCACGTTAAGTAAGGATCGGTCAGTAGGATGAGGAAAAATGAACAATATGTCTTTGCGAGGAACGACCGGAGGTGAGTGAGGCGGCAATCTCTTGCCGTTGTTGGGGCTTATGGCTGTGGGTACGGAAGGGGATCGCCCCGAAAGCATGCGGGATTCCTAA
>Ga0102962_1000330_pt1 | contig 24634 bp, 23 predicted proteins | sample SalPonF2_C_D2_MG_FD_84519 | JGI IMG/M metagenome (GOLD analysis project Ga0102962, IMG submission 84519) | Salt pond soil microbial communities from South San Francisco under conditions of wetland restoration - Salt Pond MetaG SF2_C_D2_MG ...
AAGTGCGGCAATCTCCGGATAGTGATGAGGCTTTGGAGCCTGCGATAGATCGCTGCGGTCGCAACAACCGCTCCCTTGTGATGACAGGGCAGAGGTTGTGGGGGCTGTCAACCTGATTCGAACTCCCAATCTTGTCATGCTGAACTTGATTCAGCATCTGTTGCACATTCTCCGAAAGGGCAGCACAGGTGCCAGCGACGTCTATCCCTGGAAGGGCTTTGTTCCCGTTCACTAGCCCATTGGCAAGGCAATGGCCTTTTTAAAGGCTTTCCAACAGATCCCGGGTCGGGGTCCGGGATGACAGCGTAAGAGATTTTTTTGAGGGCAGCCAACCTAATTCCAACCTCTAACCTTGTCATACTGAAATTGATTCAGCATCTGTTGCACATTATGGGAAAGGGCAGCACAAAAGCCAACGATCATGGCATTTAGAAGAATCCTTGTTCGCCAGTTGTTGGCACCGTCTTTTACTTCGACCAGCTCTTGCAAACATAGGAGGACAGGGGGGATGGGGCTATTTTATATTGCTGGTTATTTTTATAGATATATGACAACCGTCATAAAAAGAAACTATCCCCATAATTGCCCAAATCAATTGGAAGACTTAATGTGTAATTGTAAAATTAACAACGGTGTGGACAGAGTCTCTAATTGGAAAGAAAGGCCATTAATTTAGTTTAATTTCGTGGGAAGTTTGCTTATATTATCTGCTCAGAGCAGGAGCGGTTTAGGATTAACATCCTAAAAAATTTTAGGACCCTTTTTAGAATTAGTCCAAATTAGCAATGTGAACGTCGCACCCTGTTCTGGTGTTTATCAGATGAACATGAAATCCCATAAATATACTGCAGATATCTACTTATTATGAGTGAAACGCAAGCACTTGAATCCATGGTTGGTGGTGAATATAAGTATGGTTTTACCACCGATGTGGAATACGAAGACTTTCCGAAAGGTATCAATGAAGATATCATCCGTGAAATTTCACGTCGCAAAAATGAGCCGGAATGGGTAACGGAATTCCGCTTAGAAGCTTTTGAGAAATGGAAGCAGATGGAAGAACCCACCTGGCCAAATGTGGAATATGAAACTCCGGATTTTAACGAAATTCAATACTATTCGGCCACCAAGAAAAAAAACGGTCAAAAGCCGAAGGATATCGATGATGTTGACCCGGAGATACGGGATACGTATGAAAAGCTTGGGATTCCACTCGAAGAACAGAAGATGCTACAAGGTATCGCGGTTGATGCCGTATTCGACAGTGAGTCGATTTTTACTACCTTTAAAGAAAAGCTGGCCGAAGCGGGTGTTATCTTTTGTTCTATTTCTGAAGCCATTCAGGAACATCCCGAAATTGTTAAGAAATATCTCGGAACGGTTGTCCCCAAAGGAGACAATTTCTATGCGGCATTGAATTCTGCTGTTTTCTCAGATGGATCGTTTGTCTATGTACCCGAAGATACGGTTTGCCCGATGGAGCTTTCTACCTATTTTCGTATTAATAATATGCAATCGGGACAGTTTGAACGTACGCTTATCATTTGTGAGGATAACAGCCAGGTAAGTTACCTGGAGGGTTGTACGGCTCCTATGTACCAAGAAAATCAGTTACATGCTGCAATTGTGGAAATTGTGGCACTTGAAAATGCAGAAGTAAAATATTCCACGATCCAAAACTGGTATTCCGGCGATGAAGAAGGAAAAGGCGGTATTTACAATTTTGTGACCAAGAGGGGACAATGCCGCGGTGATAATTCCAAGATATCATGGACGCAGGTAGAGACCGGATCTGCTATTACGTGGAAATATCCCAGCGTAATTTTGGCCGGTGATAATTCGATTGGAGAATTTTACTCAGTCGCCGTCACCAATAATCGACAGCAGGCTGATACCGGCACCAAGATGACGCATATTGGCAAAAACACTAAAAGTACTGTTATTTCCAAAGGGATTTCAGCCGGTGAATCAAATAACAGCTATCGTGGCGAAGTTAAAGTAAGTCCGCGTGCAGATGGGGCCCAAAACTATTCGGTTTGTGATTCGATGTTGATCGGCCAAACCTGTGGGGCCCATACTTTCCCTTATATTCAGTCGGCCAATCCTACTGCTAAGGTTGAGCATGAGGCCAGTACCAGCCGAGTAGGCGAAGATCAGATCTTTTACCTGCAACAGCGTGGTATGGATGAAGATGATGCCATTTCGTTAATCGTAAATGGCTTTTGTAAAGAAGTGCTTCAAAAACTACCGATGGAATTTGCAGTTGAAGCGGATAAATTACTGGGTATCAAGCTTGAAGGTAGTGTAGGTTAATTGTTCAACAATCAGATAAATCTTAAATAAATATTAGAGGAATAAGTTAAAGTGTTAGAAATAAAAGACTTACATGTTTGCGTTGAAGAGGACGGAACGGAAATCCTCAAAGGTGTTAATCTTAACGTAAATGCAGGTGAAGTCCATGCGATCATGGGTCCCAACGGGAGTGGAAAAAGTACGCTTTCGAAAGTAGTAGCGGGCCATGAAGCCTATGAAGTAACCAAAGGTGATATTCTTTTCGAAGGTGAAAGTATTCTTGAATTGGAACCCGATGAACGGGCTCACTTGGGAATTTTTATGGCGTTTCAATATCCTGTAGAAGTTCCTGGAGTTACGAATAAGAACTTGTTACGCCAGGCATATAATACGATTGCCCGGAAGCGGGACTGGGAAGAGTTGGATCCCCTGCAGTTCGAGGATTATGCTATGGAAAAGCTCGAACTGGTTGATATGAATCCTGAATTCCTTGAGCGTAGTGTAAATGCCGGTTTTAGCGGGGGTGAAAAGAAACGCAATGAAATTTTTCAAATGGCGGTTCTGAATCCGAAGCTTTCATTTTTAGATGAAACGGATTCCGGTCTCGATATCGATGCGCTTAAGACAGTAGCCGGTGGAATCAACCAGATTTCAAACGAAGGCAACGCTGTTGTCTTGGTTACACACTACCAGCGAATTCTGGATTATGTTCAGCCGGATAAAGTGCATGTCATGATCAATGGTCAAATTGCCAAGACGGGAGATAAAGATCTTGCCGTCAAACTTGAAGATCAAGGTTATGACTGGCTGACGAATGAAGTTGCATCTGTATCAGTAAATGGAGAACAGCAATAATTACCATGGCGAAAGTGAAGCAACAAAAAGACCGAACGTTTTTACAGGATTTACTCGATTTTCAGGGATCTCTGAACGGAAAATCTGAACTGTTGGATGAAATACGTCTGAAGGGAGCTGAGGGCGTAAAAAATACACATTTCCCACGTCCAAAGGACGAAGATTGGCGTTTTATCAGTCTGCGGGATCTTTATTCCGACTCCTTCGTTTTAGCTTCTGACCTGGAGGTTGAGGCACCTGATCTCAGCGATCATTATTTGCCGGAGAGCGAAGGTGCCCGATTGGTATTTATAAATGGGGCATATTCCGAGCAGCATTCCGCAACGGATGCACTGTCGGAGGATATTGTAATCGGAAATATCGCCCAACTTGCGGCTGAGGATAACGCATTGCTCAAAGAGCATTTGAATCAATATGCGGATTTTGAGGATGATGTATTCACCTCTTTCAATAGTGCATTTCTGAAAGATGGGGCATTCATCTATATCCCCAAAGGAAAAAAGGTAGAAGCTCCTGTACATCTGCTTTTTGTTCAGACGGATGCCGATAGAAACTATTTTTCTACCTCTCGCAGCGTTATTGTAGCAGATGAAGGTTCTGAAGTTACTATTGTTGAAGATCATATCGGGCTGGGGAATAATAAGTATTTTAATCTGCCGGTTATTGAGCTGAATCTGGAGCAAGAGGCTTTTGTAAAACATACCAAGATGCAGCGCGAAAGCCGGGAAGCAATCCATATTGCCCGAACGGGAGCGTATGTTGCCAAACATTCTAATTATGAGTCTTATACAATAACTCGCGGAGCTAAGCTCTCCCGTAATGAACCGCGGATCTCACAGCGTGATGAAGAGGTGCAATTTACCGTTGATGGGTTGGTTCTCATCGATGGGGACCAGGTTTCGGATACCCACTCGGTGATGGATCATCGATTCCCGGTCGCCGATAGTCACCAGCTGCACAAGTGTGTGATTAATGACAAGGCACATTCCGTTTTTAATGGAAAGATTTTTGTCCGCAGAGATGCGCAAAAGATTGATTCGTTCCAGGAAAACCGGAACTTGTTACTCTCTCGCAAAGGACTTGTAAACACCAAGCCACAGCTTGAAATTTTTGCGGATGATGTGGTCTGTACGCACGGTGCTACGGTCGGTCAGCTTGAACCGGATGAGGTCTTTTATCTCAAAAGTCGCGGACTCGACGAACAACAAGCACGAGAACTACTTGTTTATGCTTTTGCTCTCGAGACGATCGAAAACATCACCGTCGATTCAGTGCAAAAACTGCTGGTGGATGAGGTACATAAATTCACCGAAAAACAACTGGATTCTGAAATTGCAGTTTAATTATGCCCGAAGCTGTTAAAAACATATCAACCACCGACGTGGATTTTGATAAAATTCGCGATGATTTTCCTGTTCTAAAACAGCAGATAAAGGGAAATCCACTGATTTATCTTGATAATGCGGCATCAAGTCAGATGCCGGGTTCGGTAGCAGACCGGATTGATCACTATCACCGGAATGAGCATGCGAATGTGCATCGCGGCGTTCATACACTGAGCCAAAAGGCGACAGATGCCTATGAAGAGACCCGCGATAAAGTTCGGGCGTTCATTAATGCAGCTTCTAAAGACGAAATTGTTTATACCACCGGGACAACCGATTCTATCAACCTGGTAGCAAACAGTTTTGCGGATCGATATTTTAGCGAAGGAGATGAGATTCTCATATCCGAAGTTGAACATCATGCGAATATCGTCCCATGGCAAATGGTCGCAAAGAGGCACGATGCCAACATCCGGGTTATCCCCGTAAATGATGATGGTGAAATCATCTGGGATGAATTTGTTAACCTGTTGAATGATAAGACGGCCATCGTGGCTGCTGGACATGTTTCCAATGCTTTGGGCACCATTCATCCCATAAAAAGAATGATTGCAGCCGCCCATGAACAGGATATACCCGTCTTGGTAGATGGGGCACAAGCCATCCCTCACAGTTCGGTGGATGTCCAGGATTTGGATGCTGATTTCTACGCTTTTTCTGCTCATAAGATGTGCGGTCCGACTGGCTTCGGCATTCTGTACGGTAAGAAGAAATTTTTGGATGAGATGCCTCCATACCGCGGTGGCGGAGACATGATTGATAAAGTTTCTTTTGAGGAAACGACCTACAACATTGTTCCGCACAAGTTCGAAGCCGGAACTCCTCCAATAGTGGGGGGCATTGGCCTGGGAGCAGCTATTGACTATTTGAACAGCATCGGTATGAAAAATATTGCAGGCCACGAACAGATGTTGCTGGAATATGCCACTGAGCAGTTGCTCGCTATTGATGATTTGAGAATTATAGGAACAGCTAGAAACAAGGCTTCGGTTATTTCTTTTGTTTTTGATGATATCCATGCCACCGATGTGGGGACGATCCTGGATCAACAGGGAATTGCAATCCGCACCGGCCATCATTGTGCTCAACCGACCATGCGAAGATTTAATGTTCCGGCGACGGCTCGAGCTTCAATATCATTTTACAATAACAAAACCGATATCGATCGACTTGTCGAAGGTATTAAGAAAGTTAAAACGATTTTTTAACAGTTGAAGTTAGTACTGTTGTAAACAATAGCTTATATTTACATTCGTTCTAAATAGAGAAAATTAAAGCGAAGTTATATCATTATGCCAAAGATTAAAGAAATAGAACGCACTCCAAATCCCGATGCCATGCGCTTTGTGTTGGGCGAACCACTGACGAACGGAGTTACGAAATCATTTGAAAATGCCTCAGAGGCTGAAGGAGATGAATTGGCTACGGCACTATTTGCCATTGAACACGTGCTCAATGTTTATTACGTGGATAAGTACGTGACTATAACACAGGATGGTGATGCTGTCTGGTCGGAGTTGTTGCGTAAACTGGCTCCCCCGATTCGTGAAGCTGAGACTCAAGTTGAGGCTGTTGAGGATGACGAAGTACATGCAACAAAAGAAGTTCAGGAAACGGATGACCCACGGCTTATGGAAATTAATAAGATGCTGGACGAGCAAGTACGTCCATATCTGCTGGCAGACGGTGGCGGATTGAAAATTCTGGGTCTTGATGGTGATCGACTCAAGGTCCATTACCAGGGAGCATGCGGCACATGCCCAACCGCTACCAGTGGAACGTTGTATGCCATCGAAAGTATGGTTAAACGAATTGATCCGGAAATTCAGATCGTATCTGTTTAACAGACGATTAATAATATTATGTCTATTTCAATCACTGACAGAGCAGCTGATCGTATCAAAAAAATTCAACGGGAACAGCACCTTTCCGATAATGCCAAGCTACGCATAGGTGTAGTCAGTGGGGGGTGCTCAGGATTGACATATGATCTTGAATTCGACTCTGATTCCGGAAAGGGAGATGATAAAGACCAGGAGTTCGTCGATAAAGGCATAACGATGGTCGTTGATATGCGAAGCTTTCTCTACCTTTCCGGAACGGAGCTTGATTATAGTGAAGGATTGGAGGGAGAAGGGTTCCATTTTAACAATCCTAATGCGAATCGCACATGTTCTTGCGGAGAATCATTCTCGGTTTAAATTATGGCTACGGATACACAAGGAGAAATTGTCAATAAGATAAAACAATCGGAAAAGCTGGTAACGCTCGATCTGCAGCAGTATTTCGATTCCACGCCCCGCGCAGGTCTGGATCTCAAGCAATTTTTGTTTAAGGAGATGATCCTCAGGGAAGATGATTTTCGGGAACAGCTCGAAAATTTCGATTGGAGTCAGTTCGATGATCAATATGTAGGAATCTACTGCTCAACAGATGCTATCCTATCTAAATGGGCCTATATGCTTGTAGGACAACATCTTGCTTCGCACGCTAAGGAAGTTTTTGAAGGTCGTCCCGATGATATGCTCTTTGAGTTATATCGACGAAATCTTGAAGATATGGACTGGAGTGCCTATCAAGATAAATTCGTCATTCTCAAGGGGTGTTCGGGCAAAGATAAACCTGTACCCGAAAGCGTTTATTTGTATGCTACCCAGAAATTGATTCCCCATGTTAAAAAGCTGATGTACGGCGAAGCTTGTTCTAATGTTCCCGTTTATCGAGGCTAGAATCCTTTCTTTCGGAAATTTATCAATAACTTTACCTTTGAAGTACTGTAATATAACATGAGTACGGTATAAAAATCGTATTTTCAGTCCGAAAGTACCTATCAGGGACTGATTTTGTCGTCCGATGGGTTGGCAGGCCGCCCAGTGGTGCTAATGGTATGGAGCTTGTCGGATCTGCCCGACCGCAAAGCCAGCGTCTGGAGGAGTGCAGCTATTTCGAACTCACGTTAATATAAATTCAATTTTTTTATAAGGTGTATGCATTAGTTACGGGAGCCTCCCGGGGCATTGGTAAAAGTATCGTTCAAGCCTTGTTGGACAATGAACACAAAGTCATAGGCACGGCCCGGAGCTCTGAATTTCCCGATGAATTTAGTAATAACGAGGCCTTTGAAGGCCTGCATGTTGATTTATCCGAGTTAAGATCTTTGAAATCATACCTTAAGCCGATCTTCGACCGATCAGAGGCACCAAACGTGTTGGTCAATAATGCCGGAATTTTTGAGGATTGCGATTTTGATGAAGATGAGGAAGTGTGGCTTGAAAACTGGGATCGGACACTGCAGGTTAACCTTAGAGCGCCGGCCTTACTTTCAAAATGGGCGTTAAATCGATGGAAAAAAGAAGGTAGGGGCTTTCTCATTAATATATCATCAAGAGCTGCTTACCGGGGCGATACACAAGAATACGCTTCCTATGCAGCTTCCAAAGGAGGACTCGTGGCTTTTACGAAAAGCATAGCCCGGGATTTTGGTCAGTATGGGATTTCAGCTTATTCTATTGCGCCTGGTTTCATCAAAACAGACATGGCAATAGAATCTATTGATATTTATGGCGAAGATTACCTGACCGAGGGCATGGCTTTTGATGAGATTACCTCCCCAAAAGAAGTGGGAGAACTTGTTGCATTCCTTGCATCAGGCAAGGTGCCACACATGACAGGCACCACGTTTCACATCAACGGTGGAAGTTATATGATATAAACTATGAGTGAAAAAATATCTACCAGTATTCCCAATTGTTACCTTCGTTTTGCGAAAGAACAGGATATTCCCCTGATTTTGGAATTTATTGAATCCCTCGCCATATATGAAAAGATGGCGGATGAAGTCGTGGCTACAGAATCTCTTTTAGAAGAAAAACTATTCGGAGAACAAAAGTATGCTGAAGTAGTTTTGGCCTATTACGATGAGAAGCCTATAGGTTTTGCGCTTTTTTTCCATAACTTTTCGACCTTTATGGGGCGACCGGGAATCCATCTTGAAGATCTCTTTGTAAAAGAAAAATATCGAGGTAAAGGAATAGGGACCACACTTCTGCGCTTTTTGGCAAAAATAGCAGTAGAGAGAGATTGTGCTCGTTTGGAATGGGCCGTACTGGATTGGAATACTCCTTCAATTGAATTTTATAAGTCATTAGATGCCAAACACTTGGATGATTGGATGACTTTTCGGTTGACGGGTGATTCTTTATCCGGTTTAGCAGAGCAATTTGAATAGTTGCTGATCTATCAGCTATACTAATTTTACTTACTTAGCCTCAAGTACTAGTTTGTATCCATGTATCAATGGATTATTAAAACATTAGTTGATATACTGAATTATTATAAAAGTCCGAGATATTTAGCATGTTGATTATTCCGTAAATCAGCTTTCGCAATATGTAATTATATGAGTATAAAAGAACGCAAAAAGGATCACGTCCGACTTACTACCTCCGGACAGGTTGATTATCAGACCACCACTGGATTTGAACTTTACCAGTTTGTTCATAACGCTTTGCCCGAGATTGATGTTAAAAATGTCACAACTGAAGCCGAGTTGTTAGGACGAACGTTTTCTTTTCCACTTTTCATCTCTTCTATGACTGGAGGCTATGTTGATGGTGGTTCGGTAAATGCAATCATTGCTGAGTTTTGTGAGGCCTATAACCTGCCATTCGGTGTAGGGAGCCAGCGTATTATGTTAGAAGATCCGGAAGCTTCTTCGTCTTTTTCGGTGGTTCGTAAACATGCTTCGAATGCTTTTATAGCTGCTAATATCGGGGGATCGCAGTTAGCCGGTGGCCTGCCCAAAGAAGAGCTCCGATTGCTACTGGATACGATTAAAGCGAATGCTATTATCGTACACTTGAATCCCCTTCAGGAGCTTATGCAGCCTGAAGGAGATCGCAATTTTAAAGGGATAGAGCAGGGGATTCAACAACTGTGTTCTGACAGCGAAGTACCGGTATTTGTAAAGGAAACGGGAGCTGGTATTTCTGCGGAAGTTGCTCAAAGGCTGCTTGAGGCCGGTGTACGGGTTATTGATGTCGCGGGAGCGGGAGGGACCAGTTGGTCAAAGGTTGAGAACCAGCGTGATTCTAACAAAGAACCCGATCATTCATTTGATGATTGGGGACTATCAACCGTAGAGTGCATCAGGCAAGTGCAGGAATTACGTAATAAATATGATTTCCAACTTATTTCTTCCGGTGGCGTCCGATCCAGTCATGATATAGCCAAATCTATTTGCCTGGGAGCCAACTTTGCTGCAGCGGCTCAGCCAGTCATAAAGGCAGTGGTTACCAATGGATTTGAAGGCCTTGAAGAGTTGTATAAACAATGGAAAAAACAACTTATTATCATTCTTAGTCTCACCGGATGTGAACAGCCTGACGAGCTGAAAGCGAAGCACCTCAAATTAAAGCCGGTATAGTGGTAACATCTTAACCTAAAATGCTTATATTTGGCCTTTTAGAATTTCAGCTAAACGGATTTGAATACTACGGAACAGCAGCAACAACTTTCGGATCTCATCGAAGAGAAGCTGGCGGAACTTAATCTGCCTGAGGCTCCCTCTTTACTTTATGATCCCATTCGATATACACTTTCTCTTCCGGGGAAGCGTGTACGTCCATACTTGACGCTGATGGGATGCGGTTTATGCAATGGAGTTGTTGAAGAGGGGCTGCCGGCGGCCGTTGCTATTGAATTACTCCATAATTTTACTTTGCTTCATGATGATATCATGGATAAAGCAGCGACTCGTCGCGGACAACCGAGTGTATACAAAAAATGGGATGCCAATGCTGCTATTTTATCCGGAGATGCCATGTATGCCAAGGCATTTAACCAATTACAGTATTACGGACGGAATGACCAATATTCAAAGAAACGATATAAGATTATCCTCGATATTTTTCTGAATAGTTCAGAAAAGGTTTGTGAGGGACAGGCTTATGATCTCACTTTTGAGCATCAAATGCATGTTACTCTCGACCAATATCTTCACATGATTAAGGGGAAGACCGCTGCATTGATTAGCGGTGCGTTTGCTTTGGGAGGAGCCGTTGCCGGAGCTGATGACAATCAAATTGAAGAGCTAAGATGTGTCGGTGAAGAAACCGGCATCGCTTTTCAAATTCAGGATGATTTACTCGATGTTATTGCCGACCCGGATAAGTTTGGCAAACGGAAGGGTGGAGATATTATCGAGGGCAAGAAAACATATCCGATCCTTCTTGCGTTACAACGATGTAATGAGCAACAGAAAGAACGTATGCTGGATGTCCTCCAGGCAACGGACAATACTGAGAAGGATATCGAAAACGTTATAAAAATCTATGAGTCGTTAGATGTAATTAGAGACTCAGAAAAGGCTATTGAGTATCATTACCAGGCCGCAATGGATCACCTACAAAAATTTACTGCATCTGTTTTTAAAACGGAATTAATAGAATTTCTTAATCGGCTGATTTCGCGCGAATATTGAACGCTAATCAACATATAATGAATAAGATACCAACTCATTTTTTGAAATATTTCTTTCTTCCATTATTAATCTTATCACTATTTTCCTGTAAAAATGAAAATCAGATTCGGAAGGGTGATAGCCTGCCTACCGCCTATAAAAAGGCGATGACCTTGTATCAAAAAGAAAAATACAGCGACGCCGCTGATGCTTTTGATACTGTCGTTGATGTAGGAAGAGGTACCGATTACGGTAAAGAAGCACAGTTTTATTTGGCTGAATCTTACTTTAAGGATAAACGTTACTTGCTCGCCTCGTCGGAATATGGCAGATACGTCTCGGAATTTCCCCGTTCAGATAACCGAAAAGATGCTCAATACAAAGAGGCTTTGTGCTACTATCATCTGAGTCCGCTTTATAAATTGGACCAGAAATATACCAACAAGGCTATCGAAAAATTTCGACTTTTCAATTCAAGATATTCCAATTCGGAACAGGCTGAACAGGCAGCGAAATATATAACCGAATTACGTTCCAAATTAGCCAGAAAATTATACTATGCTGCGGACCTTTATAAGCGTACCGATGACTACAAAGCCGCTATTATCTATTATGATCTTACCATAGACAATTATCCGGAATCAATATGGGCGCAGCGTTCTCTGTTAAGTGAGATTCAGACCTACAATACATATGCGGGACGGAGTATAAAAAGCAAACAAAGAGAACGGTATCAAAAAGCAGTTAACGCTTATGAGAAGTTCATACAGCTTTTTCCCAATGGAAAATATCGCTCTAAAGCTGAGGATTATGTAGATGTGGCCAGGTCCGCTTTAGCAGATCTTGGACAAAGCAGTTCGAGCTCTCAAACCACAACGGCTAGCGCTCGCAACACTAATCAATCGGAAAAATGAATAACGCCCGGCAGAGCATCGGGATATTAGGTGGCAGTTTCGATCCGGTTCACAACGGGCACTATGCTATAGCAAAATCTTTTGTAAACTCAGAGCTTGTCTCGGAGCTATGGATTCTTCTTACGCCGGATCCCCCTCACAAACCCCACAAGGAGCTCTCAGATTATAATATTCGTCTTAAGATGCTTCGAACGGCTTTTGGAGATCTGGATCATATTGCGATTAAAGATCTCGAAAAGGATTTGCCAAAACCATCCTATACCGTCCGAACGATTAAGTTTCTGAAAGAAAAATATCCGGAAAAGGATTTTTACCTTTGTATCGGGGAGGATTCTTTAGCGCAATTCAAGGAATGGTACAATTGGCGTGAGATATTAGAAAACTGTGAACTGCTGGTTGCCCATCGCCCGTCCAATGATGTAAAAAATATTGATGATATTGTCCTTAAAAAAACACACTTTATTTCTCACAATCCGGTAAAGGTATCATCTACCGAAGTACGGCAACGGGTTTTGAAAGGTCAATCCATTTCAGGACTGGTCCCCCAAGGGGTAGAAAGATTAATTAAGAAATATAATTTGTATAAAAATTACTAATTATGGATCGAAAATGGTTTCTCCAATTGCTTGGGATGGGGGGCATAGGATCGGTCATTAATTCGACCCATCATAGTAACGATTCCCGGAAGCATATCACAAAACCCAAAAGATTGCAAAAAGGGGATCGGATCGGGCTGATAAGTCCTGCCAGCAAATTACCCCGGCGTAGGGAATATGGTGAGATCATCCACCAAATTAAATCGATGGGGTTCAAAGTAAAAGTAGGGCGTAATGCTAAGAAACAGTATGGCGGTTTTGCCGGTACTGATAAGCAGCGGGCTGAAGATCTTAATGCTATGTTTGCCGACGATTCTGTTGATGCTATTTTACCTTTCCGCGGGGGATGGGGATCCAACCGAATACTGGACCTGGTGGACTTCGATATTATTCGCAATAATCCTAAGATTTTAGTGGGATTTAGCGACATCACTTCATTACTGTTGGCCATTTATGCCAAAACAGGGCTGGTTACTTTTCATGGCCCCGTTGGAAAATCTGACTGGACGAATTATACGATTCAGCATTTTAAGCAGGCTCTTACAACCGAAGACCTGTATTCACTAAAGACCCCCGGGAGTGATTTTTGCGAGGATTGTAATGAATTGGATATTATTACCCCGGGCAAAGCCATCGGGCGGCTCCTAGGTGGAAATCTGAGTGTCTTGACAGCGATGATTGGCTCGGATTATCTTCCTGATTGGCAAGGCAATATCCTTTTTATTGAGGATGTGGGAGAGGATTATTATCGTATTGACCGCATGATCACCCAGTTGGAGTTGAGCGGAGTCCTGGATCAGATTTCTGGTTTTGTTTTTGGGCAGTGTGCCAGTTGCAAAAAATCAGGTCCCGATAGCCTTCCTCTCAATAAAGTACTTGAAGATCATGTAAAATCGCTTGGAATTCCGGCCTTTTCGGGCGCCATGTTCGGCCATATCAGTAAAACTATCACTATTCCGGAAGGAGTAATGGCTGAGATGGATGCCGAAAAGGGGACCATCCATCTTAAAGAAGCAGCAACCAGCTAATCTAGCTTTAGCGGTAGTTCGGGATATCTTTTTGTGGAGGACGAATTAAGCCATTCTACATAATATCAAAAAAGCATAAATTTATTTAGAGCATGTCAGTACTTTGTGGCTCTTTGATCCATTTGGGTTATACTTTTAAAATTGATTCGTAACATCCACTACAAGGAGGAGATCAGTTTACCTACAGATTTGCACTGCCTAAAATAGTACATAACAAACAAAGGCAGATAAAGAGAGATTGTATGAAGATTGTTAAATTCCGAATCAATATAATTGCCGGTATTTTTCTTTTTATTTTCAGTTTTTGGGCCATTGAAATTCGGGCACAAACAGTTATAGGCTCTATGGAAGAGTCAAAAATTGCAAATCCAGATAGTTTGACTATCAAACAGGATCGGGCATTGGTCGGTATGTTAAATAACAGTCTTAAGTCGCTTGCCGATATGGATCGACGTGGACGCAAAACAGGTGGTTATGTGTTGCTTGGGTTAGGCATTGGCAGTGGGCTCGGAGGCGCGGCGACTCTGGCTTTCGGTGAGGGAGACGATGCCCGGATAGTGGGTTTTTCCCTTTTGGGAGGTGGAGCTTTACTGAGTGGACTGAGCCTGCTACCTTTTCGTATTAAAAGTGAAACTGAACGCATATATGGAGAATTTAGTCGTATGCCAGAAGATGGTCCAGCTCAGATACACCAAAAATATATTTACTGGGACCGCCGTTTTGAGGAGCTTGCTGATAAGAGACGAAATGGGCGCATCATTGGGGGGATTACCTCAATTGCTGCAGGAGTTACGGGCTTCATTGTGATGGAGGGATCCGATGCCGAACGATTTCAAGCCTTTCTCTGGCCGGCTGTTGGTGGAGTAACCGCCCTATTGGTTAAGAGCGAGGTAGAGCGTCGTTACAGTACATATAAAAAGGCAAAAAAAGATGTCATCGGACAAATGACACAAAGGAAGATCGATTTTAGTATTGCGCCTGTTTCAATAGGCGGGTTTATTGGAAGTTTACAAATAAGATTTTAGCCTCTGATGATCAGATTGCTATTAGAATCCTGGTACATCGGGGATAGTGGCCTAGTAGAACACCGGAGAAGATTATATCAAAATGATGTTGTGGCTAATTCTCTCCAGGCGTTTTGAACCCCAGAGCTTGTAGCATCGGGATGTTCAAATCTTTACCGAACCGATCCTGCGTATTCTTCTTGAAGACTCCGAAACCACCTTCATAATCCCAGATAGTCCAGGGGATGCCGTTTTTCTCAAGATATTTTTGAACTTGTTCGTACCAGTGAACACGGTCGGAGTTAGGGCTGTTCTTCCTGTAGACACCGAATTCACCACAAAAAACAGGAACGCCCCGTTGTTTTTTGAACTTTGCGGCAATATCGAGCAGTTTCTTCAGGTGAGCCACGGTTCCCAGGTTTTTATAATTATCCAAAGAACTTTCTACCCATGTTCCTTTAAGTTTGGTTGGAGTAACGGGTACTCGGGAAGCATTGTAAGGGAACGGCACGCCTGATAAAAGTACCATAGACGGGTCGGTCCAGCTGGCTCCCTGATGGGTAAAGACCATGGGATCGTAAAAATGGAAGGTGTATATCAGGTTGTCATCAGCATAATGGGGAAGCCCTTGTAAATCGTTATAACTATTCCAGTCAGCGCCACCAACTACGATAGTATGGGTGGGGTCAACGGTACGGATAGTATCAATTATATGACCTTGTATTTTTCCCCATAGCTTATTGCTGATGCCATGCGGCTCGTTCAGTATCTCATAATAGATATAGTGAGATCGGTTCTTATAATGGTTGGCCATCTGTTTCCATACTTTTTCCAGAATGCTGCCGATATCGGTACTGGTACTGACCGAGGGATCGAATGTGTGGTTATCAATAATCAGGCGTAACTGCAATTCTTCCGCCCAGGAAACGGCCTGATCCAGATAACTATAAAACAGGGGGTCGATTGTATAGTCGGGGGCACCACTCGTCATTGCATGCAGGTTAATCGGCAGGCGAATTACATCACAACCCAGACTTTTAATATGCATGAAATCCTGCTTTGTAAATTTGTTAAACGCGATATCATGCACATCTGAAGTCTGAAACCAATTGGTCAGATTGACACCCCGATGGAAAAATTCAACCGGATCTGTTGTCTTTGATTTTTTAAGAGGTTGTGAATAGCCGACTGTTATGGTGACTAGTAGAAAAGCCAGTGAAAAACAAGTTCTCTTCATAATTTGCTCCGAAATAGTATAACTACTTAAAATAATTTGATATAAACTCTTGATCATGCACAAGCTAATTAAACAATTTGGGACTTAAAACCGGTTTTAAATTTTAGTTGGAATGAAATCTTCCTCTGATTATGAAACCGTGAAGTAGGTTTTTGAATGTAGTAAGTCCAATTCAGCTTGGAGTTCTAATACCGAGGGCCAACCTGTGAAGCGGTACCCGGGAAAATTCCTCGCGGGAGAGGACACTGGTAGGTTCGATTCGGCAATTACCATGTTCCTGGCAACCGGATAGATTACTCCAGACATCGCATATTCAGTCCGAAAGCTGAATGTACCCATTGGGCGACGATTTTATCGTCCGGTGGGTTGGTAGGCCCAATCGTGCTGATGTTGTGGAGTCTGTCGGGTCCGCCCGACCGTAAATCCAGCGTTTGAACGAGAAGTGCAGCCTATCTCTAACACACGTTAACACGCCTGAAGCTTCGGAAGATCAGGTTTTGTCAGCGCAGATAGATTATTATGTAGGACGGGCATCCTGCACGTCACAGTGTCATAATCGCTCGCTTCATCAGTATCCAATGATAATCCTGATTTACAGGATTATCTTGTTGGTGTGATTGAAATCCCCCTTGTGGCAAATCCGTCAATTTGGAGACCAACAGCAGTCCGAAGGGGGCCAGGGGGATGTTGGCTCCAATTTTTTAATGCAATCAATCCAAACTTTTTCAAGTTTAAAACTTGGAACAGAAAAATTATTCCCACTTTGCTTTTAGTAAAAATGACATCCCGGTATTCACCTTCATTCATGGGGCCCACATGACCAGCGCTGCCATTGCGATTAGAAAAGTTCCCGCACCGGTACTCCAGAGTAATGCGGGATGAGAAAGACTCCAGTCTCTTGTTCCAGGTAAGATAGCCCCGATTGAGAACGGTAGTAATCCGCACAGCAGGGCTCCTCCCGAGGTGCGCAGCACTCCCAACACAAACGCTTTATTCCAAATCCCCGATAGCGGTATTCCCGGCTTGCTAATACGCCAACCAAGCAACTCAATATAGATTGCAGCCCCAAATACTGCGATTAGAGCCCCCAGAGCAGTAAATATATATCGAAGTGAACGCCGGGAAGATGGTTTCAATCGAACTGGATCCTAATTAACCGATAATAATTCTATGAATTTTAGGCTTAACTTTTTTAAATATCTGTATCAAGTCCCCGTCGTTTAAGCAGATATTTGACATCCGGCTCCTGACCACGATATTCTTTATAGAGCTTCATTGCTTCATCGCTGCCCCCTTGCGAGAGGATATACTTACGGAATCGATCACCATTTGCACGTTTGAGTCCCCCGTTCTGCTGCATGTAAGCAAAGGCATCAGCCGCGAGAACTTCACTCCATATGTAAGAGTAGTAGTTGGCTGAATATCCACCCGAAAAAATGTGCGCAAAATAGGGCGATTTATATCGGGGAGGAATGGCTTCCATATCAAGATTATATTTTGCAAGAGCTTTGTCTTCAAAATCCTGCACATTGTCGGGAATTTCATTGGTGCCGAGCATGTGCCACTCCAGGTCCAGCATAGTAGCTGCCAGGTATTCCTGAGTGTCGAAGCCCTGATTAAAGTTGCTTGCTTCAATTACTTTATCAAGCAATTTCTTGGGAATGGGTTTCCCGGTTTGGTAATGAACGGCATAATGTTTTAGGATCTCTGGTTGAATGGCCCAGTCTTCATCAAAGGTAGAAGGGAATTCAACAAAGTCGCGGGGAACCGATGTGCCGCCCTGCGAGGGGTAATCCACATTTGAAAACAACCCGTGTACAGCATGCCCCATTTCATGGAACATCGTTGTAACATTGTCAAAACTGATAAGTGCCGGTTCGCCGTCAGCGGGTTTTGGGATATTAAGGACATTGATGATTACCGGCTTTCTGTCAAGCAGGTGAGACTGTGTTACAAGTGAATTCATCCATGCCCCGCCGCGTTTTGAATCTCGCTGGAAGTAATCGGCGTAGAAGAGTCCAAGCTGTGATCCGTCTTTATCATAGACGTTGAAAACACGCACATCGGGATGGTAAACAGGAAGATCATGCCGCTCTTCGAAGGTGATGCCGTAGAGTTTATGCATGGTGTAAAATACGCCATCCTTAAGCACCCGGTTAAGTTCAAAATAGGGACGTACCTTCGACTGGTCGATATTATACTTGTCCTGGCGTACTTTTTCTGCGTAGTAATTCCAGTCCCATGGCTTCACTTCGCCTTTGATGCCATCTTTTTCCATCATTTTCTTGATGTCCGCTTGTTCTTTTTTGGTATTCTTGATCACTGGCGGGATAAGATCTTTAAGCATATCGAGCGCCTTTTCGGGCGTCTTGGCCGTCTGGGGATCCAGCTTGTAAGCCGCATGATTGGGATAGCCCAGCAATTTAGCGCGTTCGGCACGCAGTTTTACCAGTTCCAGCACCAGGGGACGGTTGTCAATTCCTCCATTTTGACCAATGCCCCGGTAAGCAGAAGCTTCCCAGACGCGTTGACGCAGATCGCGATTGTTCAATTCTTTAAGAATAGGCACCCGGGTGGTATTGGAAATACTGAGCATGTATTGGTTTTCATGTCCCCGTTCAGCAGCAGCTTCCCTGGCTGCGGCGATGCGGTCTGCACTGAGTCCGTCCAGTTTCTTTACGTCATCAACAAAAACCGATCGCTCTTTGGTTAAATCCAGCAGGTTCTCCTGGAATTTAGTAGTCAGTGTAGAAATGCGTTCGTTGATTTCACGCATTCGCTTTTTTTGATCTTCATTGAGTTCGGCACCGGCACGAACAAAATCGCGATGGGTATCTTCCAGCAATTTCATCTGGGCCGTGTTGAGATTCAGATCAGCCCGTTTATCATAGAGCTTTTTTACCCGATCGTACAGGTCAGCATTCAACAGGATATTATCGGAATGAGCTGCCAGCTTGGGCGCCATCTCTTTCTGTATAGCCTGTATTTCATCATTAGTATTGGCTGAAGCCAAGTTATAAAAAACCGAAGTGGTACGATTCAGCAGCCGTCCGCTTTTTTCCATCGCTATGATCGTATTTTGGAAAGTAGGGGATTCGGGATTATCAGCAATTTCCTCAATCTCCTTAAGTTCCTGTTTCATACCCGTTTCAAAAGCCGGACGAAAATGTTCCGTCTTAATAGCATCGAAATCCGGGGCATGTAAGGGCAGGGTACTCGGAGAGAACAGGGGGTTTTCGCTCATATTGCTGGTTTGACTATTGGACTTTGTACAATCTGACAGCATGACGCTACCTGCCATCAGAATCATAAATAGGATTTGGACTTTCATAACTCAGAGATAATAAATAGTGATTGTTTTTATAAATTAAATATACGGAAAGTTTGGGATATACAAAGCGGGAAGACCGGTAGACGGGAATAGCGTTTAATTTAAAAAGAATATGGCTATGCCTTCTTTTTGTGAATTTTTTTCTACAAATGGGGTCCCAATTGGGTCAACTTTTCCTTAAGAAAAACAACAGGAGCAAAATTAATGTTTTCGTCCGTATTATTTCTTACCGTATTCTGCAAATGATTCAGGAGTGCCTAATATGGTTTTCGATACGATATATTTTGACACCCCTAGTACTTCATTTTCAAACTGCTCACGCTCTTCAATGGCTGCCATTGATGGCCATTGTTCAACACCGATATAATCCCAATCCTCATTCGACCAACTACAGTTGACCATGGTGACTGCTTTCATCCCGAGTTTGTCCAGGTTTTGTCGGTCTCTTTTCATAAAAGCTAATTTCTCTTCATCAGGCAGGTTATTAAACGCCTCCTTCATTTTAGCAAAAAATAGTCTGATAATGGGTTTGTTCTCTATCATAATATATATCTCTCTATTTTGTTGTTAGCTCTAACGTTAAGTGGGCCATTGCAAGGAACAATAGCGACGCCCAACTATCTCGGTTGGACCTCAATCTCTGATCTGGATGCACACACTAGGTCTCTCAATATATCCCGGGTATCAACCGATAGCGGACGCGTTTTGCATTATCCCGATAACCCGGCAACTCTTCCTGTAAAGTCTGGTCTTCAAGGACGGTTCTAGTCACAGCGATAATTGTTGCAACTGCCGCAGGTATCAGAGTCCATACCGAACCTAGAGCAAGAACAATACCAAACAGTGCAAGAATATTTCCAGCATAACCCGGATGCCGTACAAACCGGTAGGGGCCAGTATCACACACCACATGCCCTCGATCGGTCTGAATACGTACCACACTGAAGAAGAAGCGGTTCTCTACCAAGGCCCATGCAGCGAAGGCGTAACCGAAGGCAATAAAAATGAATCCTACCACACTGAGCCTCAGAGAAAAATCGGGGGACCAGTTATAGCGATGGTCCAGTCCTGCCACAATAACCATAGGGTAGCTAATACTCACCGCCATCAGTGGAGCAAGCACTTTGTCCCAAGCCTTTGCGTTTTGGAAACGTTCTTTATTTTGTCTTTCAGCCGTTATCCCGGGATGACGCTGCTCGGCCCATATGCGCCCACCAATACCGACGGCCAGGATTAACAGGGAATAAAGCCACGCCTGCCACCAACCAATATCGCCGCCACATATAAATAGAATAAGCGGGATTAGGAGATACACCGCAACTAATCTCATCCACTGGCGAAGGGATGCTGTTTGAGCTGCCTTTTTATTAACCCTCTTTGCTGACATGTCATTCTTTTAAAAAATGGATTTAAGTCGACCTGGCCATGGCGTTGAAGTTGTTTACATATAGAAGATTAACTAAAAAATAGGAGGTGGGCAAGACTTGGCAAGGCGCGTCCACTTTAATACCCGGGTTTATAAGGCTGGGAGTTACAGATTTAGCTATTTTTCTTAGTTGTTAATACTTCACTTAGCTGTTCCAGTGTAGCAGTCATTCCTTCTTTGAATCCCATTTCTATTATTGTTTCTAAATCAGAAAGCTGTTGATGCTGGATTTCAATATTCACCGTAGTGATCCCTTCAGATTCAACAAAATTCACATTCCAATCCGACTGGGGCATATCTTCGTTTATATTTCCCTCGCTGTCACTGAAACCATCATGGCATTTGAAATTTGTTTTAGGAGTAATCGAAGTATAAGTAATTAAGGACCAATGTTTTTCACCTTCTGATGAAACCATGGCATAAAGTCGTCGCCCACCTTCTTTAAAATTCATTATTTTTGTTTCTGACTTCCAAGGTTTGGGAGCCCACCATTGGTCAAGAAGTTCAGGCTCTGTCCATGCTGCCCAGACATTTTTCTTAGGCGCTGCAAAGGGTCTCACTATTTTTACAATGTGGTTCTTTTTATCAATGACAAAATTGGTTGTTAAATTATTCATTGGTCCTCATTATTTAGGTTAGTTAATGTTTGATCAAGTTGATTGAAGCGGTCTTCCCAAAGCTCTTTGAATTGTTCAAGCCATTCCTCAACCTTCTTAATTTTTTGAGGACGAATGTAACAGAACCGTTTTCTTCCCTTATTACGAATATCAACAAGACCACTTTCATCCAAAACTTTAATATGTTGTGAAATCGCAGGGCGACTCATTTCAAAATTCTCGGTTATTGAATTTAAGTTTAATGGCTCATTGGCAAGGAGTCCTAATATTTCTCGTCTGGTTGGATCCGCTATTGCCTGGAATACATCTCTTCGTTTTTTCATAGTGCCTATTTATGTAAGCATTTACTTACTTAAGTATAAGAGTAAGCATTTTCTTACGCAAAATTTTTACATTCCTAAGATGCATGTTATAACAAAGAAGAGAGGAGGATACACCCTTAAAAATTTTAGCGCATGAGGCAGGTGTATCCTTGACCCGACCCATCAGGGTCCTTGTTGAAACGCTTGATATACGGCTCTTTTATATGATTCAAAAATTTACTATTCGTAATTAGATACAGTGCTATTCATGAATGGGGGACGTAAGTAGAATTTTTGTTCCTCTGCCGGGTTCGGATTCAATCTCCATACTTCCACCCAGCCGCTTCATACGCTCATTTATATTAAACAGCCCGAACCCTCCGCCTAATTCAAACGCTTCTTTTTCTTTCTCGATGTTAAATCCTTTTCCTATATCTTTAATAATGATATAGATTTGGCTGTCCACTCGTCTAAGTGTTATGGTTGCCCGATCTACCTTGGCGTGCTTGACTACATTAAAGCAAAGTTCTCGGACACATTCATAAAGGATCATATGATTTTCTTCACTGAGGATTTTGGGCTGTCCGTCATCCTCCACGGTAATTTCCAGATTATAGTTGCTCATTTGTTCTGCTAACCATTGCATCAACTCCACAAGGTTTTCTTTTTTTTCAAGGATTGGCGGAGGTTTTAGCGTATTCACATAGGCTGTTGTTTGTTTAGTCGCTTCCAGCAACAGCTCTTTCAAGCCTTCGATTTTTCTAAAAAGATCTTCATTATATATATCCTTCTTTAATTGGTCAGTTTTAATAATACATAGATCAAGCAATTGCCCCAGGTTATCATGAAGCCACCTTCCAATATCACGGCCTTCTTTGTCTTGCGCTTTATTTAATCGGTAAATCAGCTCTTGAAGCTGGTCCTTATATGCCTGCAAGTTTATAGTTCGCTGGGTTACCCTTTCGTTAAGTAACCTTTGCAGTTTTATGAGTTCGTTTTCGGCTCGCACCCTCTCTGTAACTTCAATAGCCATTTTGATTATACCCTTGATGTTCCCTTCCAAATCGCGAATTGGACTGTAAGAGTAATCAAACCATGCCGTTTCGGGTTTCAAATCCCGAAAAACAGGAAATTCCACATTATAAATCAGAACGGGTTCACCTGTTGTTAGAACCCGGCACAGCATTCTCCCAATCAAGTGAACCGGTTATCATCCCTTTTGAATACGTCCATCATATCATCATAACTGCCCAAGTCAATGGGAAGAGGGGCGACTTGTTGTATGACCCGGTGCGTAATATCCTTCTGGATCGCCAATATGCAAATGATAGAAACATCTCCCTGATCGACGGCGGGGAAGCTGGTTATGGCGGAAGGGTAACTACGGGCGGAGCCGGCGGCAACCGGCACGAAGTTTTGTTTGCCAGGAATATATCCTTGGTGATCAACCAGCTGTCATACCGCTATCCGCTTACTCCGGTGATACCTATTGATTCCATAATGGCCACATCCCTGGGGCGCCATGTGGATGGCCTGTTGGGCATAAACGTTTTTTCGGATTATATCCTGCAATTTGATTTTCCGGGGGAACGGTTTATCCTTCATCCCTCAAGTACATTTAACGCCCCGGACGGAGCCGTGGAATTGCCCATCGCCTGGGTGGAAAATCGTCCGACGGTAACTCTGACCATCCAAACCGGGGATATTGAGTCGGAAGCTGTGTTTTTGTTGGATTTTGGAATGGGAGGCACCCTTCGTTTCACTACGGGGTACACCGATCGCCAGCAGTTGCCTGAAAAGCTGCAGCCTAATGTCGCTTCAGGCAATGAACACGGCCTGGGAGGGGCCCTGGAAAGTCTAGTAGCCAGGCTTCCCCGGTTGAAAATAGGGGATATTAGGCTTGATTCCCTGGTGGTCACCATGGCAAGAGAAAAAGAGGGACGGGATGCCTACCCCAAATGGGATGGGTTGGTAGGATTGGGATTGATGAGTCGTTTTACGGTGTATTTAGATATTACCGGCAACCGAATATGGTTTCAGCCCAATAAACGATTTGATCGTCCGTCGGAATATATAACTACGGGACTTAGCTTTGAGCCTCAGGATTTCAAAAAGCAGTTGGTAGTAAGTGGAGTAAAGGAAGGATCAAATGCAGATGAAGCGGGATTTAGGCCCGGTGATATTATTTACACGGTAGCCGGTGAGCTGGCTTCGGATTTGAATGTAAGGGAATGGAAAGAAGCGCTTGAAGCAAGAGTCGGTGCCCTTATTCCCGTTGGAGTGCAGAGAGATGACAAAAAAATATGTTTGAATCTTCGTATTTCCAGTTCTTTGTAGAGGGATATAATGTCCTAGAATTTCCCGGGTCCGTAGGCCATATGATTGACCGGGAGGATGCGGTCACTAATGAATAGTGGAATTGACAAATAATGTGATTTTTCAAAGGAGAAGAAATAGGATAATCTTTGACTATATGACAGGCGAAGACTTAACCATCAACAAGGCTGAAACTCTGACTGTCTCGTAAAAATTGATATAAATAGGCATAATCTGACCAATATCTGTTGCTGGTACGGTTTTTATTTTTAACCCATCGTTAGAAACCATTGAAATTTCTTTGTGGAGTGAATATAAAGCATCCAATCAGGAGAATGGGACTCATTCGAAAGGGAACGTAATTCTCCTTACCAATGGCAGTTCAAAGCTGGTAGGTTAGCCAGGTTGCTCCCGGCGGGTTAGGGGTAGCTTATTTTAAAATTTACCATGCCTGGGCACCGTGCTTTTCTGCATAATAAAATAGAATATCAAAACTACTTGGGGCATAGCCGAGTTCTCGCAATAACACAGCAACTTGTCCTCGATGATGAGCTCCATGACCAACCCCATTCAGTGCTGAGAAGATGAACCATTGTATTTCTGATCGATCCGTATCCTCCAGCAACAGATCTGGTAAATTCTTCGGTAGTAAGCCGGGAGATTATGGGCAATATCTTTTTATTTGCCCAATAGTTATAATCGTAGAAAGATTTCTAAATCTTGAACAGTCATTTTCTATTGGGGATTTGCAATTTGATGAGTGCTTATACCTAACGACATTGCGCATAAGGTGCAGGGGCCAAGGTGTTGGAAATATGTACAAATGAAAGGTTAACTAATAAACGGCAGGCGGGCAAGAATGGTTACCGAC
>Ga0102962_1000331_pt1 | contig 24606 bp, 17 predicted proteins | sample SalPonF2_C_D2_MG_FD_84519 | JGI IMG/M metagenome (GOLD analysis project Ga0102962, IMG submission 84519) | Salt pond soil microbial communities from South San Francisco under conditions of wetland restoration - Salt Pond MetaG SF2_C_D2_MG ...
ATCCTTTGATCCAGGAAATAAGGCCACATCGCGGACAGATTGAAACAGCAGCGCGCATTCGCTCCGTGCTGGATGGGAGTGAAATGATTGCCAGAAAGAAGGCACATATCCAGGATCCCTATTCATTCCGGTGTATCCCGCAGGTCCATGGTGCCTCAAAAGACTCTATCGACTATGTGGCTTACGTTTTTAAGAACGAAATAAACTCAGTTACCGATAATCCAACCATCTTCCCTGAAGACGATCTGATAATTTCCGCGGGCAATTTTCACGGACAACCACTGGCACTGGCACTGGATAATTTATGCATTGCCATGTCGGAACTGGGTAATATTTCTGAACGCCGCACCTATCAGCTTGTCTCCGGTCAGCGCACATTGCCGCCTTTTTTGGTGGCTAACCCGGGACTTAATTCAGGGTTTATGATACCTCAGTATACCGCGGCCTCCATGGTGAGTCATAACAAGCAGCTTTCAACCCCTTCATCCGTGGATTCGATTGAATCATCGCAGGGGCAGGAAGACCATGTCAGCATGGGAGCCAATGGCGCTACCAAAGCATGGAAAGTCATGCAGAACCTGGAAAGAATCCTGGCTATTGAGTTCTTTAATGCAGCCCAGGCCATCGATTTTCGCAGGCCGGCCACCACATCGCCACTGTTGGAAAATATGGTGAAAGAATACAGGAAGGAAGTCAGTTTTATCGACAATGATAAGGTGATGTATGAGGATATCGAAAAAACGGTGCTATTTTTAAGAAAGGCAGAGCTGCCTTTCTCATCAACCATAGTATAAAAAGGATACGAAGCTGAAAATTTCAGGAAACTAACTTGTGTCTGTCCATAATGTCCGATAGCAGCGCGCCTTGTTCTCGAACATTTTGATCCAGACACTTGACTTTATTAACAAACTCTAACTTGCTTTTCCCCTGTCAAGCGCACGGTATTTTTTTAAGAGATCGCCTGTTGAGCGGGCAGGGGATGTTTTTTTATCAAGCATTATCAATAGTTCTGCTGCAGCCTTTTCTACCGGGATTTTTGCATAGGGAACAGGATGGTTGTCATTCAAAAACCGCATCATGCGGAAACCTGTAAACCATTGGTAAAACCGTTTGAGAAAGTTTGATTCATTTGAAGCATGATGCTTCATTTCCTCAAGAAGCATGGGAAAATTATGCTGCTGCAGAAACTGACTGACAGGATCGGGTAAATTATGGATAACTCCTGGTATAGCATCTGTATTTTTGATGAAAAGTTCAGGAACAGCATCAAGTAATTTCTTGATGTCTCTGAAAGCTTTTGGATCATAGGTTGTTAACTGATTCTTGTCAGCATTGCTAAGAAATTTTTTTACTGCAGCTCCGGTTCCGAAAGGTACTCTTGAGGAGGGACGGGATGAAGGAATTACCCGGGTGGTATTAATTTCTGTGAAGTTTCCCATCCTGAATATTTTTTCCAGGAAATAGAAGTCTTCTCCGGCTTTGCGTTTATTCATGCCACCCTGTTTGCAATAGGCACCGGCTCTGACAGCAAAAGCTGATCCAACAGTATGGAAGGCCATTGGGAATCCGGCATATCGTTGTGCCTGCACATAATAGCGAAGGTGTAATTCGTATTTTTCAACGAAAGAATATACCTTCGGAGGAAAATCAGTACCGGATACAGGATGCTCGTAATATATGGATGCACCCGGTGATTCCGGATGCGAATTAAAATGGTCCTCTATGGTAACCAGGTAATTTTCATCACAAACACTGTCGGCATCGAATGAAACAATAATTCCTTCAGGTTTACCAGTTATTTCAAAATGTGATACAGCCAGATCCATTCCTGTTTTTCTGGCCAGGCCCACACCAGCTTGTTTTTCAGGCATATCAGGTAAAAATACCGGGAGAAAGGAAACAGAAGGGGAATTATTTTCGCGGGCAAATGCCAGTACCTGGTCATATAAAAAACGACCGGAAGATTTGATATCTTCCGGCACATTTTCCGGGTAATTAATTACCGTTATTATTTCTGTATGTTTTTTTGCGGGCTTACATGCCAACAGTGCGTTGAGCGTTCTTATAAGTTCTGGCTCATCAAATGCAGGGATGACTACAATCTGCCCGGGGTTCACACCGGGTATAAACTCAATTTCAGGCAGTTTAACGGCGTACCTGCTGAGATAATTCCCTGCAAACCCCATAGGAAAACCCGTTATTTTGATTTCTCAGGACGGGTGGATTTGTACTCTGCATTGATGCCGCGAAGTACTTCCCTTGTAATATCAAGTGCTTTATCACTGTACAACAGAGGTCCGCCAAAGCTGTTGCTAAGGATGTATTTATAATCGTGGGTTTTATTGTAATTCTTTAAATATTCCATGATGTTATTAAGTAGCTGGCGGTTCATTACCTGTTGTTCCTCAGCCAGCTGCTGTGACATATTATCCCTGAGCTGCATCAGGTTCTGCTGTTCCTGCATGAGCTGCTGTTCCATTTGCTGGGCAGTGGACCGGGTGATAAGTCCTTTCTGAACCTTGTCCTGATAATCACTCACACCCTGCTGATACGATTTTGATTTGGAATTAAGCTCAGCTTCAAGCTTTTTTTGCTTGCTGTTCAGATCAGCACTCAGGTCATAGTACATGTCATAATTCTGGAGCAACGTATCTATGTTCACATATACAATTGAGCCGTTTGGAGCTGCATTCTCTTCAATTGCTAGTGAATCAACCTGATCGTCAATCTTTGTTACTTTGTGCTGACTGTTAAAATGTAGAAAATACAAAACGCCTACTGCAATAATCAATACAATATTTAATACCAGTGATGCTTTTTTCATAAGTTTAAAATTTGTTTGGTTCTTTTTTAATTCTGATTAAAAAGGCTGCAAAATTATCCGTGTAAGATTTCATGCTTGAGTAAACTTTAATTTCACCGGGCATTTTTTCATCCTTTCGGTAAATTAATCAGCCTGTTAATTTCGAAACACAAATATAAGTTATTATCGAAAAGGTCGAAATTTTAAGTGTTGTTTTTTGTTATTTTTTTAAAAATCTGTTCAGAAACAGAGAAGACGGCAAACGGAATATTATTTTGAAGGAAATTCTATCATCCAGATGTCTTCGTCTCCCAAACCATCTTTCCTGATCCGGTAGGTTATTCCCGAAGGTCCCTTTCCTGTTGGCTGGTAGAACACATTGTCGTTGGTTGTATTTACCGGATACCCGATATTTACCGGTTCCGTCCACTTACCATTTTTATCGTGGGTTGAATAAAAGATATCAAACCCACCCATGTTATAATGTCCTTTGGAACAAAAGTAAAGCGTGTTGCCATCGGGGGAAATAAACGGAGTGTCTTCATCGAGGTCTGTATTGATTGTTTCTCCAAGGTTTTCAGGCTCTCCCCAATCACCCGTCGGCAGTTTTTCCGAAACCCAGATATCCAGGTTTCCTTCTCCCTTGTGACGATCGCTGGCAAAATACAGCCGGTTACCGTCTGATGAAATACTGGCATGAGTTTCTTCCTGCCGGGTATTAATCTCTTCATTCAATGGCTGCATTTTCTGCCATTTACCATTTTTAAGCTGACTGGTGTATATATCTTTGTTTCCTGATTTATTACTAGCAAGATATAGTGTTGTGCCGTCGGATGACAGGCTTGTGGGATAGGCTTCGCCATCAGAACCAACCTGCGGAGTGATATTTTCAGGCTCACTCCAGTTATCATTTTCCCATTTGCAATAAAACAGTGCATCATAAAACTTGAGTGACCGGACAAAAACAAGTGTTTGTCCATCGAAAGAACGCACGGCTTTTATTTCTGAAGAGGATGTGTTTACAGGAGTTCCGGGATTTACAAATTTGACATCAACCGGTTTATCCTTTATGATCTTTGCCCGTTCGCAGGCTTCTATCTCAGTATTGACCATGGATATGTTGTAATTCCCGTAAAAATCAGGTGATGAGGTGAATTTTTTATACATCTCAAGAGCCTTGCCCAATTCGTTATTTATCCTGTAGGCATTACCAAGATAAAACAGGGCATGCAAAGGAGCCTTCTTTTCAGTGAATGATTTTTTCTTATACTTAAAGTGAGTATTTTTTACTGCCTTTTCAAGATAAGGTATGGCTTTGGTTTCTTCGCCGGGAATATTCAGATAACACATGCCCAGTTTATAATTATAATTGGCATTGGTTGAATCATATTTTAACAGTTGGCTGAATTGGTAAGCAGCTTCTTTGTAATCTTCCCGGGCATAAAAATATACACCATCGTCAAAATATTCCTCTTTTTTCGACTTTTGCTGACTGTAAGAAAAGGGAATCAGGTTAAAGATGAAAAGAATAATAAAGAAGAGTTTAAGTCGGGTCATTGTTATTTAATTTGTAAATTTTCCGGCACTTCCACTGGTTTAAAAATAATATATCCTTCGCCTCCGCTTTTAATGGAAAATGAAACCCGCCGGTTGTATCTGCGGCCTTCCGGATTATCGGTACCATCAGGATTGGTATTTATTCCCACCGGATTCTCTTCCCCTGCGCCTTTGGTGCTCAATCTCTCAGGAGCAATTCCCTTTTGTTTAAGATAATCAGCCACACTCTGTGCGCGTTTTAAAGATAGGGTTACATTGTAGTTTGCCGGGCCTCTGGAGTCAGTATGTCCGGTAATCAGTATCACCACTTTTTTATGTTCTTTGAGTGCGTCAGCCAGCATACTGAGTTCTTCTTTTGCCTGTGATGTCAACTGATAGGAGTCAAAACCAAATAAAATACTGCGTATGACAATTGGTTCCTGTTCTTTTTCAGGTGCAGTTTTTTCAGCTTTCGATGGTTCTTTCTCAGTAACGGGTATCTGAGGTGGATTTTTTTCTTCCAAAGCAGGAGGTTCTGCAGTCTCTTCCGTGATCATTTCAGGCTCTTCAATAACTTTTGGCTCAAATGATATCCGGTATATGTCATCAGCACCCAGACTGTTATCTTCAAACCGGGCCATATAACCGGCTTTTCCGTTTTTTACCGGTACAAAGAAAATATCATCGTCAGTTGTGTTTACCGGAAAACCTATGTTTACTGGTTTTGACCAGGAACCATCCTCGTTGCGGGTACAGTAGAAAATGTCATATCCGCCAATATTGAAGTGTCCCTGAGAACTGAAATAGAGTCTGTTGCCATCTTCGGTGACAAAAGGGCTGTCTTCATTCAGGGCCGTATTTACGTTTTCGCCCAGGTCAACCGGATCTCCCCAGGAGCCATCATCCTGCAGCTCAGACCTGAAGATATCGGTACCCCCCACGCTTCCCTTCCGGTTGCTGGCAAAGTATAAAGTCTTTCCGTCACCGGTCACACTGGCATTAGATTCCCAGTATTTGGTATTAACATTTTTTCCAAGCATCACTGGTAATGTCCAGGTATCATTTATATTTTCGGTAACATAAATATCACTGTTATAATTGTCCTCCCGTGTCAGGTACATCTTTTTACCATCTGCTGTAATGGAGGATGTCCGGTAATCGCCATCAGAACGTATAATTGGAGTAAGGTTAACAGGATTTTGCCACTTGCCATTTGTTTTTGTTGAAATATAAATTGCTTCATAGAAAGGCAGGTGCTGCATGTAAGCCATGATATTTTCGTCAGCTGAAACGACTGGTTTATAATTGTAAGAGGAATTGTTTATGGGATTGCCCAGGTCGGTAAAGGAAACATCAACCGGGTGTTTCATTGCTTCAATAGCATTGTTACAGGCAGCAATCTGTTGATTGGCATATTCAATATTTTCAGGTTCTTTTTTACCGCTTAATAATTCCTTATATTTTTTATAAGCAAGAATTGCATTTTCAAGTTGGTTGTTTACCCTAAATGCATTTCCCAGGTACAAATAGGCATCATATGGTGCTTTGGTTTCACTGAATGAACCTTCACCATAGTTCTCTGTGACGTTCTGAACGGCTTTCTGCAAATATGCTATTGCTTTTTCTTTTTCTCCCGGTATATTTACATAGCAGACGCCAATCTTATAATTAATATTGGCATTATCATACCCTCTTTTGTAAAGTTTTTGATATTCAGCAAGTGCATCCGGATATGATTCATCAACCAGAAAATATTCGGCATCATTAAAAACCTGCCTTAAGGCCTCCTGAGCTTCCTGTGAATATGAAAATTGAAGGGTTGTTAAACAAAACAGAATTAGGGTTAGCAGTCGTTTCATATACTGGAAATTTTCATGTACAGACAAATTTAGTAATTAAATCATAACAAGATAAAAATTATATATTTAATTATGAAACAATTATAATTACTTATCCTGAATTATCGACTTCTAATTAAAATATCTTCGGGCAAAGGTTTAAATTTATTGCAATCTGAACATTTTAGGATGATAATATCATTTATTAATGTATTGAAGATGAAATAACTTTGTATATTTTTTTAGAAAGTAATTCCGATATATAATTTATTTGTCTTCTGGTTGAAGTCTTTCAGGAATGGCAGGTTCTCTGAAAATAATTACAGAAGGAGATCCGTCTGTTGCTTTGATTAAAACCGACCTGTTCCATCTTCGGCCTTCAATATTGTCAGTCCCATCAGGATGTTGATTCTTTGCCAGTGGATGTTCTTCTCCGGTAGCTTCAACCCTGATCCTTTGTGGGTTAATGCCTTTATTCTTTATATAGTTATTTACTGTTTGAGCCCTTTGTTCCGAAAGATACTGATTGTAAACGGCAGGCCCCCGTGCATCGGCTTTGCCTGTTATCGTGATCATCAGTTCAGGATAGTTCTTCATGATGTTGGCAATACTATCCAGCTTATTAACAGCAGTTTTTGAAAGACCTGTATGATCAAAAGGGAAAAGTATGATTCCGGGGAGTTTGATTAAAGTGGAAATACTTGAATCAGCTTCCGGTATTGTACGTTCGGTTAATTCAGGAATATATCTTCTCTGTGGACTAAGCGAGACTAAAAGATCATTGTCCCCTGTTTGTGAAATAGTAAATTTTTGTTCCAATGGCTGGAAATGATCCGACTCTGCATGTAGCATATAATTTCCTTCCGGAATCCGGAAGAAATACATATTTTCCCGGATATTTTCAGGTTGTATTGTATCTCTGTTTTTTATGCTGACTAAGAATACTATAGCTTGTTCAGATACTCCTGAAATATTTTTTTGCTGTACGGTTACCGTAACTGGTACAATGCCTTTTCTGAGCAAATCCTGAATGGTGACGCGATAAATGTCAGCCTTTCCGTAACTATCATCTCTGTAGGCACATATATAACCAGCTGTGTCATTCACGGGGGAAAAGAAGTCATTATCACCCGTTGTATTAACCGGGTAACCGAGATTTACCGGATTGGACCAGGCTCCGGTTGAATCTTTTTGTGCAGTAAACAGATCAAATCCTCCCATATTATCATGACCGGTGGAGGCAAAAAACAGCCTTTTCCCATCCGGAGACACAAAAGGAGTAATGTCATCAAAAGGAGTGTTCACTCCGGCGCCCAGGTTTACTGGTACCGACCAGTGTCCGTTTTTATCTTTACGGGAAGAATAAATATCCAGTCCGCCATAACCGCCAGGCTTGCTACTGGTAAAATACAGTACATTTCCATCAGGTGAAAGTGAAGCGTGGTTCTCAATGTAACCTGTATTTATGGTTGAATCCAGTTTTACCGGTTCCGACCATTTACAGTCTCTGAGTACCGACTGGTAAATATCTTCCCCGGTAAACATTGTGTAGGAATGGAACAGCAAAGTTTTTCCGTCTGAAGAAATTCCGGTGATATAAAAAGTACCGTCAGATTTGATGGTGCTGGTGAGGTTTTTCCCTTCTGTCCAGGCACCGTCTGATTTATGACTGTTCAGAAATGCATCATAAAATTTAAGTTCCGACATATAATACAATTCTTTCTCATCAGGAGTAGTTACAGGATTGAAATTGTTATACGGGGTGTTCACCAATGCCCCGGCGTTTTTGAAATTACAAAGAACTGGATGCTCAATCATTTTCCGGGCAGTCTTGCATATATTGATTTCCCGGTTGATTTTCTGATGCATCAGGTTGTCACCCGCCGGCCATTTATTTTTTAATTGATCGAATATATCCAGGGCTTCTGAGATGCGTTCATCAAGCCGGTAGGCCACTCCCAGATAAAATTTGGCAACATTGGGAACGCCTGTTTCTTTGATGTCATTCTGTTTATAATCGCTAACGATATGGTTTACTGCTTCCTCAAAGCTGGCAACGGCACGTTCCTGTTGTCCGGGTATATGAAGAAAGCATATCGCTTCAAGATAGGTAATATTGGGATTGTCGTATCCATCTGCCTGTAATCGCTGAAACAGCGCAAGTGCCTCCCTGTATTCTTCAGAAACAATGAAATCATTTGCGTCAGCGAACATTTCTTCCGGAATATAGGAAAACTGTCCTTTGATATTCAGTGTAATAATTGTAGTAAAAATTATGAAAAGAGTAAGCCTGTATGCCATATTGTTACTGTCTGTGAAATAATTATTTTGTAAACTTTATAAATTTATCAACCGGCATAAAGATAATTATTTCCCTTATCAACAAAGAAAATGACGCGAAAATACCCACTTTTATCTATCAGTTTTTGCTGAACATTTACTTTTTATTAGTTTTTCGCCTTCTGTAAAAAAAGATTATCAGTAAGAAAAGAGAAAAGAGCACTACAGCCATGGTTATCCAGAGCCGGTAGTTTGTGAAAGGCGAAGAATTGTCAGCTTTGGGAACAAAACCCGCTTCTGACTCATTTTCTTTTTTAGTTTTATTATTGTCTACCTGTCTTGAATCTTGTTTTGTCAGTAATGTATTTTCAGTATTAATTGAATCAGGAGTTTGATTAATGTTGGATACAGCCAGACTTTTTTCATTATTTTTTGGGCTACTAATCTTAACATTTACAGTGGCAGAAGTTGACTGACCGGCTTCTGTTGTCAGCGTGAATTTCAGAAGATTGTTACCCGGAACAGTTTTGTATTTATAGTCAAGATGTCCACTGTTAACCTTTTGCTCATTTTCTTTTACCAGTTGGCCATCAACATATTTTTGAATATTTAACCTTCCTGAACTGCTTAATTGTAGTGGAACAGAGATTACTTCTCCGGCTGTTGTTTTTGCAATACTGCCCGGAAGAAAAATTTCAGGACTGGCCAAACTGTCTTTTTTTGTATCAGCCATCGGAGAAACAGGCAAAGGTGTAAGTTTAAAATCCAATGTTACCGGTTTGAAAGGCAGGTTTCTTCTCAGATCAATTTGTTGACTCACATCCCTGAATCCGTCTGCCTTAAGCAACAAGGTGTATTTCCCTTCATTAGCATCCAAAGAATATGTTTTCTTGCCTGAGGGTAAATTTTCCCGGAAAACAGTATCCTGGTTTTTATTAACTAACAATATTTCAGTGGGAAATTCTGATGCAGCTTCTGATGTAGCTGAAATTGACCCTCTGATTTTAAATGTCCGGGGATTAATATCAGAATAAATATTATAATAGTATATATCAGTCTGTCCGTAAGTGTCATTCCCGAAAAAGGCATAATAACCTCCTGCTCCGTTGTGTACAGGCATGAAGAACAAATCATCATCAGTGGTATTTACAGGATACCCCAGATTTACAGGAGTTTTCCAACCAGAATCACTTTTTACTGAATAAAATATATCATATCCTCCGATATTATAATTTCCATAGGAGCTGAAATAAAGTCGTTGGCCATTTTCTGTGATAAACGGAGTTTCTTCATTATATGGGGTATTGATTACCGGACCAAGGTTACGGGCAGGTCCCCAATTGTCATCAGCATCTTTTTCTGACACATAAATATCAAGGCCGCCATAGCCTCCTTTTCTGTTACTGGTAAAATAGAGTTTCTTCCCATCATTACTGATGCATGCATGCGATTCCCAGTATTTTGTATTGATGTTATCGTTTAGTTTGATAATTGGATGCCATTCCCCATCATAATATTTACTTAAATATAAATTTCCGATATAGCCATCATTTCTGTACAAATACATTTCTGTTCCGTCAGCAGAAAGGCTGGTGGGATAAACATCACCGTCAACACCAAGATACGGAATCAGGTTTATGGGTTTACTCCAGTGACCGTCTTTCATTTTACTGAAGAACAGCGCATCATAAAATTGGAGTTTTGAAACAAATACCAGTGTTTTGCCATCAGCTGAAACAACCGGATTTGTTTCTGAAAACCTTGTGTTTATATCAGGGCCAAGGTTAAATCTCCTGTATACCACTGTATCGCTCATTAAATGGGCTGCATTCTTACATGACCTGATCTGATCATCAATTAGTTTGAAGTCATATTTTCCGGAATCGGCTATAGATTTAAATTTCTGATAAGTTGTGATGGCTTTGTCAAGCTGATTGTTTATCCTGTATGCATTGGCAAGATTATAAAGTGCTTCAGGCGGAGCCTTTTTTTCCCTGAATGATCCCTTTTTTGCCTTCGGATCAATATTTCCACATGCTTTTATGAGGTAAGGGATGGCCCGTTCATGCCGGAATGGGATGTGCAGATAACATGATCCTATTCTGTAATTGAGATATTCATTATCCGGGTCATTTATTTTTAGCTTCATATAGATCGGAAGTGCATCCGAATACTCTTCGTACTGATAATAGGATTCGGCTTCCATAAACATGTTACGGGCTTCTGTTTCATCCTGGCCCATAAGCGATAGGGACCAGAAAAAAAGCAGCAGAAAAGAAATTAAAAAACGGGTATACATTTTTGTCCTGGTTGGTTCAGTATTCAGTCAAATATAATAATTTCTTTTAAATGAACATTTTTTCTGGTCCAATACTCATCAAGCAATTAGAGCAGTTGATCAATTTTTATATTATCTGTGATTTGATTGTAACAAAAATAGCCCTTCATCAGTCCTATGTGTATTCTGCAGCTTTATTAAAAAGCTGTTTTTATACCCTGGTGCACTTATCAGGCAAGGTAATCTCCTCTGGTTTGAGTGATTACAGTTTTCCAGGTTGAAGTAGAACATTTAATAAATAGATTTTTTAATTTTAGAAGGCTAAATCGAATCACTATGATCAAAAACTTTTTTAAGATTGCATACCGAAACTTCATAAGGCAAAAAGGGTATTCTCTTATTAATATTCTTGGGTTGGCAATTGGTCTGGCCAGCGCCATACTCATTTTCATTTTTATAATGAATGAAATGAGTTATGATAAATGTTTTAAAAACTACGACCGGATTTACCGGGTATATATGGACGGGCAGATGGGGGCAAATGCCCTTCATGCTGCATGGACACCTGCTCCCATGGGGCCTACCTTAAAAAAGGATTTTCCTGAAGTAGAATACAGTGTCCGGATGCAGGATCATGGCAATGTTTTGATTAGGTATCAGGATAAGAAATTTTTTGAAAAGACTGTGCTGTATGCTGATTCAACATTCTTTGATGTTTTTTCCATTCCTCTGATTAAAGGCAATCCTGATAACGTACTTAAAAACAGATATAGTCTGGTTATTACTCCATCGGCTGCAAAAAGAATATTCGGTGATGATGATCCTGTAGGCAAAATGATACGGCTTAACCAGGATACATCCTATTATACAGTAACCGGGATAATGGAAGAGGTCCCGTCTAATGCCCACTTTGAAGCAGAGGTGGTTGCTTCTTTCCATACTTTAGAAAACAGTAATTCCACAATGTGGCTTAATAATAGCTATTATACATATGTAATGTTGCAACCGGGTGCCAGTGCAAAAGAGCTGGAGAGTAAGTTTCCTGCCATGATTGAAAAATATGCAGGTCCGCAAATCCAGGAAGGACTTGGTATTACAATTGAAGATTTTCTGGCAAGTGGTAACCGGTATGGTTATTTCCTTCAACCTCTCACTGATATTCATCTGGATACAGAAATTGAGCATGGTCTGAAACCCTCCAATAATAAAAAGTACATTTATATCTTTGCATTTGTTGCTTTGTTCATTCTGGTCATTGCCTGTATCAATTTCATGAACCTTGCCACCGCCCGATCTGCAAAAAGATCCCGTGAAATTGGTATCCGAAAGGTAGTTGGTTCTGACCGCAGATTACTGATCGGGCAGTTCCTCACAGAAAGTATTTTGTTAAGCTTATTAAGCCTGGCTGGTGCACTTATTATACTGGAGCTGGTTTTACCTTATTTCAACAATACACTGCATCTCTCGCTTACACTGGGTTATTTTGAGCACTGGTATTTTATACCCGCCATTGTTGGCATTGCCGTTTTCACCGGTTTGGTAGCAGGAATTTATCCGGCGATGTTTCTTTCTTCGTTCAAACCGGTTAATGTTCTGAAGGGCCGGATGAGAGGGAGAAAAGGCGGAAATGGAATTTTACGTGGTGGCCTGGTAGTGTTTCAGTTTTTTATTGCTATAGTAATTTTGACTGGCACAATTATCATCAACAGACAATTGAACTACATGCAAAATGTCGATCTTGGATTCCACAAAGAACATATGCTTGTACTCGACAGGGCAGAGGCTATAGGTAAGAAACGGGAAGCTTTTAAACAACAGCTGCAGACGATTCCCGGAGTTGTGAGTGTGACAAATTCAACAGCCATACCGGGTTATCCAAATAATAACAACGGCTTCATGATAGAAGGTCAAAAAGCCTCCAACACTGTGCTCATCATGATTAACTGGGTAGATTATGATTTTCTGAAAACATACGGACTTAAGCTGGAGGATGGCCGATTCTTCTCAAAAGATTTTCCAGGAGATACAGCGGCCATGATTATTAATGAAACAGGGCTTAAAAAACTGGGAATTAAAGATCCGCTCGATACACGTCTAATTCAACCTGGAAAGGAAGATGAAAGACATTATATACCCATCGTAGGAGTAACTAAAGATTACCATTTTGAATCACTGGAGAAAAAAATAGGAACCTATGGATTAATGTTTAAACCGCTTGATATGGGTTGGGGGGGCTATTATACAATCCGGTTAAATGCCGGTGATATTAAAGGAACTATCAGTAAAATTGAAGATGTCTGGGATGAGATGGCCGATGACTATCCAATGAATTATTTTTTCCTTGATGAAAGATTCAATCAATTGTATCAGGAAGAACAAAGAACCAGTAAGATATCATTCATTTTTACTTTCCTGAGTATATTTATCGCTTCCCTCGGACTAATAGGTTTAATTTCCTATACCTCGGAACAACGGACAAAGGAAATTGGTATCCGCAAGATTATGGGGGCCAGTGTAGCTTCTATCATCATGCGGCTTTCCTGGGAAACTGTAAAATATATTCTGATAGCTACTTTGCTGGGTTGGGCTCTTTCCTGGTTTGTTATGAGCAGATGGCTGGAAGATTTTGCTTACAGGATAAACCTGAATCCCTGGTATTTTATGCTGGCAACATTTGTGATCTTCGTGATTGCTATTGTTACAATTTCGTTTCAGGCTTTCAGGGCTTCTGTAAGAAATCCGGCTGAATCACTGCGTTATGAATAATATTTCATACATTGAGACCACTCCGAAAAGTACTTTATTAAGTAAAACTGAAAATCAGGATTTGCCCCTTACCCTAAAGGCCTGCCTGCCGAAATCAGTACAGGCAGGGTGCCTGATTTTCAGCCACTTTACCCTTTAGGGCTCAGGGCAAAAAGTAGCTGAAAATCCTGGTATTGGCTTTTCGGAGTAGACTCAGCATTTAATAAAAAGTCTGCATAATCCTTAAAAAGTGATTGCAGGCTTTTTTGTTTTCTTATTCTTCCTCGAGCAGTATGTCTTTAATTCCTTTCGTTTCCCAAACCCTGAATTTGCCTTTTTTATCACTGTAAATAAAATAACCTTCCAGGTTATCCAGGGTATTAATCAGCTGAATTGATTTGTGTAAGCCTGAGACCATGAATGCAGTTGCCCAGGCATCAGCATCTATACAGTTTTTGGCGATGACTGTGACACTGAGCAGACTGTCCCGCGAAGGATATCCCGTTTTTGGGTCAATGGAATGAGCATATTTAACCCCGTTCTCTTCATAAAATTTGCGATAATTACCGGAGGTAGCAAGTGATTTGTTCTTTAACTGCATGATGGCCTGCAGGTTTTTGCCTGGCTCATAATTTCCTTCAATCGGTTTGTCTATACCAATACGCCAGTAAACACCATCTTTATTTTTACCCTTTGCCCTTACCTCTCCGCCAATCTCAACGAGGTAGTTTTGTATGCCCAGTTTTTCAAAATATTCTGAAATCACATCTACCGAATATCCCTGGGCAATGGCATTGGCATCCAGCATTACGCCGGGAGCTGATTTTACTACCCTGTTATTTACAATTTTAACCTTGTTCATGCCAACATATTGCAGCAAACTGTCAATTAATGCAGAATCAATATTTGATTTTTTTGTAAATCCGAATCCCCATGCATTTACTATTGGCGCAATAGTCATGTCAAACTCACCATTACTTTTCTCCCATACTTTACGACCGTGCTCAAATACTTCCTTAAAATAGTGATCTACTTCAACGTCCTTGTTTTCGTTTACTTTGGAAATTATTGATTCAGGGATGTAGGTTGAAAGTGACAGATCAAAATCATGGAGGATAGAATCAACATCGTCTTTTAGATCTCTGTTAACACTATTCGCATAAGTGATATGATAGGTGGTTCCCTGAGTGAAACCAGCAATCATGGTATACTCAGGTTTCTTCTTTTGCTGACATGAAATCAGGATGAGAACACTTAGAGTAAGTAATAGCGGAAGAGAAATTTTTTTGTACATATTAGAATAAAAGGTTTAGGTTCGGAAAAGAAAACAGCCTCCCTGGTTGGGAGGCTGTGAAGGTATAAAATATCAGCCAAAATCATCATAATCAACCATCTCGTCCGGAACTCCAAGGTCGTACAGCATCTTTTGTACGGCATCATTCATCATTGGCGGACCACAAAGATAATATTCGATTTCTTCAGGTTCATCCATCTTGCTGAGATAATTTTCATAAATCACCTGGTGAATAAACCCTGTATATCCATCCCAGTTGTCTTCCTCTTTAGGTTCAGAAAGTGCTATGTTGAAAGTGAAATTTGGAAATTGTTTTTCGATTTCCCGGAATTCATTCTCGTAAAAGATCTCGCGTTTTGATCTTGCTCCGTACCAATAGGAAACTTTCCTGTTGGTTTTTAATGTATGGAAAAGATGGAATAGATGAGAGCGCAACGGAGCCATTCCGGCACCTCCGCCAATATATAGCATTTCACGATCAGTTTCCTTGATGAAGAATTCACCATACGGGCCGGACAATGTTACTTTATCACCTGGTTTACGTGAGAAAATGTAAGAGGAGCATATTCCGGGATTCACTTTCTGAAACTGTCCTTTGGCACGGTCCCAGGGTGGTGTGGCAATACGTATATTCAGCATTACAATATTTCCTTCAGCCGGATGATTTGCCATTGAATAAGCCCTGAAGGTTTCTTCTGAGTTCTTCATCTTCAGATCCCACATGTTGAATTTATCCCATTCATCCCGGAATCTATCTTCAACCTCAATATTTTTAAAGTCAACTTCAACCCGGGGCACATCAATCTGAATATATCCGCCGGAACGAAAATCAAGTGTTTCGCCTTCGGGAAGCCTAACAACAAACTCCTTGATAAAGGTGGCAACATTCCTGTTTGAAACAACAGTACATTCCCATTTCTTGATCCCCATCACCTCTTCGGGTACTTTGATTTTCATATCTTCACGAATTTTAACCTGACAGCCAAGTCGCCAGTTTTGTTGTTGTTCTTTGCGACTAAAGAAGCCTGTTTCAGTGGGGAGAATGCTCCCGCCTCCCTCAAAGACCTGGCATTTACACATGCCACAGGTACCACCACCACCGCAGGCCGATGGAAGGTATACGCTCTGGTTCGACAGGGTATTCAAAATAGTTGACCCTGGTGATACTTCAAATTCTTTATCGTTTACCTGAAGCTTAACTTTACCGGAAGGAGAAAGCCTGGCTTTAGCGTATAGCAGGATGGCTACCAGCAACAGGATAATCGTTAGAAAGACAGCCATGCTGATCGTCATTATTTGAACAGTAGATGTCGATGCGAGTAAAATCATCTTTTGGTTGTATTTGCAAAAAGTTATTGATTCATTTTATTTATGTTACAGCTTGATACCCATGAAAGACATAAAGGCAATCCCCATGAGGCCGGTGATGATAAAGGTAATCCCCAGTCCGCGGAGCGGTGCCGGTACATTGGAATACCTGATTTTTTCACGGATGGCTGCAATGCTGATGATTGCCAGAAACCAGCCAACACCGGAACCCAAACCGAAAGCTGTTGCTTCGGCGATGTTGGCATATTCTCTTTCCTGCATAAAGAGAGAACCGCCAAGAATGGCGCAATTAACAGCAATAAGCGGAAGAAAAATACCAAGTGATGAGTAAAGGGAAGGTGAGAATTTTTCAATGATCATCTCAACCAGCTGCACCATGCTTGCAATAACAGCTATAAACATGATAAAGCTGAGAAAACTTAAATCGACTGAAGCCAGTGAAGGGTTTATCCAGCTAAGCGCTCCTTCTTTGAGCACATAATTTTCCAGCAGATAATTCACCGGAACCGTAAAGCCCAGTACGAATATCACGGCAATACCGAGACCCGTCGATGTTTTTACCGTTTTTGATACTGCCAGGTACGAACACATACCCAGAAAGTATGCAAAAATCATGTTGTCAATGAAAACTGACCTGATGAATATGTTAATTAAATGTTCCATTGTTGAAAATATTTTTAGTTTTCTTCAATAAGTTCTTTGTTCTTGCTTCTTTGAATCCATATAATAATTCCCACGGTGATCAGTGCCATCGGGGGCAGAATCATCAAGCCATTATTATGGTATCCGATTTTGTACAATCCGATTTTTTCGAGTACCGGGAAACCAAACAATGTACCGCTTCCGAGGAGTTCTCTGAAAAATGCTACAATAATCAGAATGATTCCGTAACCTGCAGCATTGCCAATTCCATCAAGGAACGAAGGCCATGGTTTATTTCCCATTGCAAATGCTTCCAGACGCCCCATGATGATACAGTTGGTAATGATCAATCCGACAAAAACGGAGAGCTGTTTGCTTACATCGTAGGCGAAGGCCTTAAGTGTTTCATCAACCAGGATTACCAGTGCAGCAATTACTGTCAGCTGGACAATAATTCTTATCCGTGGAGGAATGATATTCCGCATGAAAGAAATCACTACATTCGACAATGCAACAACGGCCATTACCGAAATCGACATAACTATTGCCGGTTCAAGTTTAACGGTGATGGCCAGGGCTGAACAGATACCCAGTACCTGGACGGTGATAGGATTGCTCTTATTCAGAGGTTCCTGCAGTAACTTCAGGTTTTTGGCTGAGAACAACGGTTCTTTCTCTTTCTTATCCATATCTGATTATTTTTTTTGTTTTTCGAAAAATGGTTTATAAGTCACCAGAATATCATACAGCATATTCTGTACACCATGACTGGTGATGGTGCCACCTGAAATGGCGTCTACAGCATGGGTGTCATTAGGTGGTGCCCCGCCTTTTACCACATCAATGGAAGTAAACTGACCATTCTTATCAAAGATTTTTTTACCCTTGAACTGAACCTGAAAAGCCCTGGTGGCAATTTCGGCTCCCAGTCCGGGTGTTTCGCCCTGATGACTGTAGGTGGTACCATAAACAGTATTAAAATCATCATTCAGTGAAACATACCCCCAGATTGGGCCCCAGAGCCCTTTTCCGCGAACGGGTATAACATAATGTTTGCTACCGTCATCAGTTGTTCCTACATAAACCGGCAGGTTTCTTTTATCCAGCGGTTTTGAAAGTTCTTCCTTCAGGTTAACTTTAAAGGCATCCACTCCTGGTTTTTTATCACCTTTAGAATCAACAACGTAACTATCAGTGATATATTTGGCATACTTTGCTTCAGCATCTGAAGCTGTGGCCTCTATATTCAGGGAAGCCAGTATGTTTCTTTTCTTTTCAATTTCAACATTTTTTTCCTGGTATGGTTTTAGTTTGATTGCGGCAAATGATAAGACAGCGGCAACAACCAACACCATAATAGCGGCAAATGCGAAAATATATGTATTACTGTACTGCTTCATTGTAAAAATTATTTTTTTAAGCGTTAACTTTTGCTCTTCTCATTCTTCTTTTAACGTTGGCCTCAATCACATAGTGGTCAATAAGCGGAGCGAATACATTCATAAGCAGGATGGCCAACATTACTCCTTCAGGATAGGCCGGATTCAGCACCCTGATAAGAATAGCCAACAAACCGGTAAGGAAACCGTAAATCCATTTACCTCTTTCTGTTTGCGCGGCAGTAACCGGGTCGGTTGCCATGAATACAGCGCCAAAAGCAAAGCCGCCAAGTAATAGCTGCTGCCACCAGGGAATTGCCATAAATGGATTAACTGCAAAAATATTGAGGATAATACCCATAACGGCACCACCGATAAAAGTAGAGAGCATTATTTTCCAGCCGCCTATCCCCGTATAAAGCAGAATGGCTGCACCTATAAGGATAGCTAATGTTGAGGTCTCCCCAATTGAACCGGGGATAAATCCAAAGAACATATCCGATGCGGAAGGCAGTTTATCAACATTACCCAGTGCTGCATTAGCCAACGGAGTAGCACCTGAAAAACCATCAACCAGATGTTGTGTATGCTTCAAACCGGAAATCCATACCTGGTCACCAGACATGTCGCCTGGATAAGCAAAAAACAGGAAAGCCCTTGCTGTTAGTGCGGGGTTCAGAATATTCATGCCTGTTCCGCCAAATACTTCTTTGCCGATAATTACTGCAAATACAGTTGCAACAGCAACCATCCACAACGGGATGTTTACAGGCAAAATGAGCGGAATCAGCATTCCGGTTACCAGAAAGCCTTCGTTGACTTCATGCCCGCGTATCTGAGCAAAAATAAATTCAGTGGCCAGACCGGCAACATAAGTAACTATAATAATAGGTAATACTTTCAGGAAGCCAAACCAGAAAACCTGCAGAAAAGGTACTGACTCTCCAATTGACTGATAATACTGGTTTCCGACATTCCACATTCCAAAAAGCGTGGCCGGGATCAGGGCCAGTACTACAAGACTCATTGTTCTTTTCATATCGATGCTGTCGCGGATATGTGCACCCTGAGTCGTTACTTTATCCGGTACGAAAAGGAATGTTTCAAATGCTTCGAAGGTTGATTCCAGTTTCTCGAACTTCCCGCCTTTTTGAAAATTAGGCTTGATTTTGTCGATATAACTTCGTAATGATTTCATTTATTGAGAATTAACTGTATGTTTTTATTTCTTTTTTACTCTTGATTCGATAGAAGTCATACTACTAACTCATCTCTTTATGCATCAGATCAAGTCCTTTGCGTATGATGGACTGCACCTCGGTTTTTGAAGTACAAACAAATTCACAAAGCGCAAAATCTTCCTCAGAAACTTCATAGATGCCTAGCTTTTCCATCATGTCAATATCATCGACAAGAATGGATTTAATGAGCTGTACAGGGAAAATGTTCATCGGTAGGACTTTATTGTATTCACCCGTCATGACATAGGCGCGTTTGCCACCGTTCATGTTTGTATCCAGTTTATATTCCCGGTTTGGCATTAGCCATGAAAAGAAGCTCCGGGACATACTGAATTTATTAAAGCCTGGTTTTGCCCATCCAATGAATTCAAAATGATTTCCTTCAGGAATAACCGTTACATGGGAGTCATAAAAACCCAGGTATCCGGATGGAAGTATTTTTGTTCCGGTTAAAACATTTCCGCTGATATGGCGTAAGTTTCCCGGCTGTACGTTATCTTTTACAATACTTTCTATACTGGAACCTGCAATCAGTTTGTAATATTTTGGTTTAATGACTTCAGAGCCGGTAAGAGCTATTATTTTGGAAGCGTCATAGATTCCGTTCAAAAATAAGCGGCCAATAGTGATTACATCCTGAGGGTTTACATACCATACCAAACTTCCTTTTATTATGGGGTCAATATGGTGGATCTGTATCCCGACATTACCTGCCGGATGAGGTCCTGTGAATTGATTAATCTGAACCCCCTGAGCTTTTGAAAATACCGGTGAGGGAGGATAATCGGCATTCACATTCAGATGGATCTTACCGCTGGTAAGTTTGGAAAGTACATTAATTCCAGCCTGGAATTCTTTCTCCTGATCCTTTACAATGAAATCATAATCCGGTGCAAGCGGGGCTGTATCAAAAGCTGAAATAAAAATTGCCCTGGGCTCATCTTTTGGATTCGCGATAATTGAATAAGGACGTTGCCTGATGAACGGCCAAAGACCACTTTGCAAAAGTTTTGCTGTAATGTTGTCTCTGCTTAGTTCTTGAACATCCGCTTTTCCAAAATCTTCGTACTCAATTTCCGGGTCTGCCTGTACAACAACTTCCTCAATTCTCCGGCGTTCTCCGCGGTTTATTTCAACCACTGTTCCGCTTACCGGGGATGTAAACAGAACATCGGGATTGTATTTGTCAAAAAACAATGGTGTACCGGCTTTTACCTTATCATCAATATTAACCTTTAATTTGGGAGTTAATCCCTGAAAGTCGGTGGGCTTTAATGCATACCTCGCTGACATACCGGCCTTTGAGAATATTTTTTCAGCTTTCCCCTTCAGCTTGATATCCAGGCCTTTCCTGATCTTTATAACGTTTGACATCTTAAAATTGTGGGTTTTAAAATTTTATCTGGCAAAAATAGCCATTTTTTAATATATACCAATTCAATGTTGTTCCTAAAATAACATCAAATATATAAATTCATATTTTTTAATATGTCCATTATTCGATTATTTTCTTTTTTCAGAAAAAGAATACGTTATCTTATGGTTAATGTTTAATTTTGAAGACCTTTGTTTATTAGTTTAAATAGATGCTAAATAAGGTCTATCCTGAAAAAAATTTATTATGCTTAATTTCAGAAAATTGGTGAATTGGGAATGAGACGATTATTGTTTTTTTGTTTTGTAGAAATATAAATGCATAATTATTGCTGTTTCATTAAACTTTTTTATAGTTTCATATTTGATCAACGCTGTAGGGTTGTATTACCTGAACATCATAAATGAATTGAGTTTATTACTCCAGCATAATTAATTTTAATATGATTTTGTACCATAAACTGATATTTCGCCAGGGACTGATTGTAAAAATAATTCTGATTCTGTTTTCTGCTTTTTACTTTTCAAATGTTGCATTTTCAATAACTTCAGGAAAAGAGAGAATGCAGGGAGACAGCCTGATCTATGACCAGGTTTACAAGGAAAATATTCAAACTGTCCGGTTGTACAGGAAAGGGTGGGAATTGTCCTATCCTGTGATTGGCTTGAATAGTGGCGAGCAATTGGTACTTAGTTTTGATCGGCTCGGTCAGGACCTGGGGAATTACAGCTACACATTTATTCATTGTGATGAAAACTGGCAACAAAGCGCGCTGATTGCCTCAGAATATATAACAGGATTCGAGGAAAATCCTGTTAATGATTACAAACGATCATTTAATACCTACCAGCCATACGTACACTATAAAATTTCTTTCCCTAATGATCAGGTGAGCTTTAATGTTTCCGGTAATTATGTGTTGTATGTATACCAGGACAACGATCGTCAGAATCCAGTGCTTACAAGGCGTTTTTCTGTTTCTGAAGAATCTGTAATGGTGAATCCCCAGCTTGTAAGACCTGTAAATGTTAATTTATTTAATACCTCCCAACAAATCAATTTTACAATAAATCTTAACTTACTGGATGTACAGGATCCGCAGCAGGACATAGCCGCTGTTGTAGTGCAGAATAACGATTGGAATCATGCCCGTTGGTTCAGGCAGCCTTCCATGACTCGCGGTAAAATTCTGGAATATGACGACCTTGAGAAAAACATTTTTCCCGGAGGTAATGAATACCGAACACTTGATATCTCAAGTGTGAAGTATCAATCGGAGAGAGTCGCCGCCATCAGATACCTGAGTCCCTACTATCACTTCATACTACATCCGGACAAACCGCGATATAACGACCGCTATTTTTACAATGAAGATTTGAATGGCAAATATCTGATAAAAAACAGACTTGGTACTGAAAATGATGTGGATGCCGATTATGTGATCGTGCATTTTTCCCTGCAGTATAAAGTTCCTGAAGCCGACGGAGATATTTATCTTTACGGAGCGCTCACTAATTGGGAATGTACACCTTATAACAAGCTGATTTATAATTTTGAAGACAAGACTTATGGAATGGATCTTTTGCTTAAACAGGGGTATTATGATTATCAATATGCTTTTGTTAAACAAGGCGACAGTTTTCCGGATCTAACATGGGTGGAAGGGTCACATTTTGAAACCGAAAATGATTATGTATTCTATATTTACTACCGGTCACCGTTCGATCGCTATGATCGACTGGTTGGAACAAGAGTATTTAATACACTTGGAGGCAAAAGCCGGACCCGATAGCATCAATTAAGGGTGGGTTGTGTTTTGAGTTTTAAAATGTTGATGAGAGAGAAAAAAATCAAATCTCCCTGTTGAGATCAAAATTCTCAAGTAGTTTTGCGACTCTCTCCAGAAACATTCCTCCCGGGCCACCATCAACTACCCTGTGATCATAGGAGAGAGAAAGTACCATTATATGCCGGATTCCTATTGTATCACCTTCAGGAGTACTAACCACTGCCGGCTTTTTCTTGATCGCTCCTGTAGCCAGAATTGCTACTTCAGGCTGGTTTATAACGGGAGTACCGGAAATGTTCCCAAATGCACCCAGATTTGTCAGCGTAAAAGTGCCTCCTTTTACTTCCTGGGGGAGTAATTTGTTTTCACGGGCACGTCTTGCCAGGCTGTTGACCTTCGCTGCGAGACCGCTTAGATTTAATCTGTCTGCATTTTTAATCACTGGTACTATGAGATTTCCGCCAGGAAGGGCTGCTGCCATCCCGATGTTAATTTCCTTCTTTTTGATAATAAAATTATTATCCACCGATATATTTATCATTGGAAATTCCTTGATTGCTAAGGCAATCGCTTCGATCAGGATGGGAGTAAAGGTTAATTTTTCCCCGTATTTTCGCAAAAAAGCATCTTTGTTCTTTTCCCGCCATAAGACGAGATTGGTCAGATCGGCCTCACTGAATGAGGTAACATGAGCCGAGGTATGCTTGGAGTATGATGTGTTTTCAGCAATAAGTCTGCGCATCCTGTCCATTTCCACAATCTCGTGCTCTCCACCGCCATAGATCTGGTCCTTTTTAACAGGAGAGGACTGTTGAATGTTAGACTGCGGAAGTTGTCCGGCTTTGTTCGTCTTTGCATATCCCTGTAAAATATTCCTGGTTAGCCCTTCCGGATGTTCTTTATTCAATGATGAGAGTTTCTCCCTGTTGATGCCATATTCAGCGGCAATATTTTGAATATAAGGCGGGATAAAATCTGTTGCATCAGGAGGAGCGCCTGCAGGGGTATATTTAATTTTATTTCTGAGTATAGTGCGCTCTCCGGCTTCCTGCCAGTTGCCTGTGAAGGATGAAGTTTTCTTAGGTTCCTCTATGTATGCTTCCCTGTCTGATTTTCCGGATTGTTCTACTGATCCGGTTTGCAGTTTTGCAGTGGGAACTTGCACAGAATGATCGGCCGTTTCTTCCTCTTCTCCTTCTGTTTCAAAAACAGCGAGTGGTTGTCCTACTTTGGCAATCTGCTCTTCTTCAACGAGATGTTTTTTCAAAATTCCCTTTTTTGGTGCAGGGATTTCTGAATCAACCTTATCAGTGGCTACTTCAACCAGCGGTTGATCTTCTTCTACCATTGTTCCTTCTTCAACCAGCCAGCGGGTAACAGTGGCTTCAATAACTCCTTCACCCATGGAGGGAAGAACAATTTCTATACTGGGCATAACAAATAATTTTTCTGGGCACTAATTTATAGCATAAATTTTATTCTTGCTCAGTTTACAAACAGCCACAGGAAGTATTTGTTTTTAACTTCCTATTTTTTTAAATGATTTAAAAAGAATGGAGAAATCGTTGTAAACCCTGTATTCTTTTGCATACAGGAGGTTTATACGCTCAATGTCTGCAGTTGATAATTTGTTTTTTAACATGTTATCCGCCGGAGTGAGCACTCCATTGCGAATAGTTGGTAATTCATGTATATTAACATCTTCCGGCATAGAATATCCAACCCATGTGAATAAACCAGAAAATACCCTGAAACAGTTTTTTATATATTTTTTCGGTTTTTTAAAGTAAAAGACCAGAAAAGGGGCACCCAGTATAAGTATGATTGACGACCATATATCAAACAATCTTTTTTTGCGTTTATTCTTCTCTTTTGCCAGCGAATCAAATGTTACCACATACAAATCTCCGGCTGTGTTAATAGAATTGCTGCCAATGATTGAAATGCTTTCCGGCGGTGCAATTTTAAAACTCACTTTTTCTGAAGTTAGCCGGAGCATATTCCTTATAATCTGATGTGCCTGAAGATCCTTTGCGCAGAAAACTATCTCGTTTACTTTATTAACAGCAATAATATC
>Ga0102962_1000332_pt1 | contig 24576 bp, 26 predicted proteins | sample SalPonF2_C_D2_MG_FD_84519 | JGI IMG/M metagenome (GOLD analysis project Ga0102962, IMG submission 84519) | Salt pond soil microbial communities from South San Francisco under conditions of wetland restoration - Salt Pond MetaG SF2_C_D2_MG ...
CATGCTGCCGCAGGTACAGTCGATCCGGCGTCCGGGCGCGGCCGCGCTCGACCTGTGCTCGGTGGCCGCCGGTCGGCTCGACGGCTTCTGGGAGCTCGGCCTGGAACCGTGGGACGTCGCCGCCGGCAACCTGATCGTGCAGGAGGCGGAGGGCACCGTCACCGCGGCCGACGGCAGCCCCTACCGGCTCGGCGAGGTCTCCCTGGTCGCCAGCAACGGGCACCTGCACGGGAAGCTGCTGTCCATGCTGGACCTCGGCTCCGCCGTGGCGAGGTGAGGGCCGGCGACGAGGCCTCCTCCGAGGACGGCCGCGCAGCCCTGAGCGCGTTGCTGGAGCGCGCGGCCGGGCGACGCGGACGCGTGCGGCTGGTGTACGGCAGCGTGCCCTATCTGGTGGAGGTGCTCGACTTCGACGGCGAGCTCATCACCGGCGCGAGCGACGAGCGCGGCGTGCTGCGCTTTCGCCTCGAGCTCGTCCGCGAAGCGACGGAGCTGCCGTCGAGCGACCCGCTCTTCTAGCGTCGCCGGCGGCGCGCGCCGGCGCCCGCGGAGGACGCGGCGGCGTGACGGTTGCTCAGGCCTCGGCCGGGTCCTCGAAGAGCTCGGTGCTGATGTAGCGCGCGGCGGTGTCGGCGGCGAGCGTGAGCACCACCTTGCCCGGCCCCAGCTCGCGGGCGACCTGCAGCGCGGCCGTGACCGCGGCGCCCGACGACATGCCCACGAACACGCCCTCCTCGCGCGCCAGACGGCGCGCCAGCGGGAAGGCATCCTCCTCGTAGATCATCCTGCACTCGTCGAGCAGCGCCAGGTCCAGGTTCTTGGGCAGGAACCCCGGCCCCATCCCCTGGAACTTGTGGGAGCCGCGCTCGAAGCCGTTGATGACGGCGCTCCGGGCCGGCTCCACCCCCACCAGCCGCAAGCTGGGCTTCTGCTCCTTGAAGAAGCGCCCGATGCCGGAGATCGACCCGCCGGTGCCGCTGCCCCACACGAAGGCGTCGACGCGCCCCTGCATCTGGCGCCACAGCTCCGGGCCAGTCACGCGGTAGTGGACGCGCGGGTTGGCGGGGTTCTCGAACTGGTTGGGCATGTACGCCCCCGTCTGCTCCACGATCTCCTGCGCGCGCGGGATGGCTCCCTGCATGCGCAGCTCGCCCGGCGTGAACTCGAGCTCGGCGCCGTAGGCGCGCAGCGTCTTGACCCGCTCCTGGCTCATGCTGTCGGGCAACACGATGATGCAGCGGTACCCGCGCACCGCCGCCAAAAAGGCCAGCCCGATGCCGGTGTTGCCGCTGGTGGGCTCCACGATGCGCTGGCCGGAACCCGGCGTCAGGATGCCCCGTTCCTCGGCGTCCTCGATGAGGCCCAGCGCCGTGCGGTCCTTGATGCTGCCGGCGGGGTTCGCGCCCTCCAGCTTGACCCACACCTCGGCCATGTCCGGCTCGACCACGCTCTGCAGCTTGATCACCGGCGTGTCGCCGATGAGCGCGTCCATCCTTCGGGGTGCGGGTATGTCGGGGTCCATCGCGCGCCGGGTCATGCCCGAGTCTACGTGCGCTCGGGGCCGGCGGATGTTGCGGCTTTTGCTATCGTGAAGGGGTGAGCGAAGCCGCCCTGGTGCGCTTCTTCCGTGAGCTGAGGAGCGCGGTCGCGCGGGGCAACGAGGGCCTCGAAGCGCAGCCCTACCGGCACGGCACCTTCCTGGTCGACGCCTGCGCCGGCGACATCGAGCTCACGGTCAGCGACGTCACCGAGGAGGACGCGGTGCTCATCGCGGGAGAGCTCGGCGAGCTCGGCGTACGCGCCGTCATCCGCGGCAGCCGCATCTGCCCTCACTGCGGGGCACGCGTGCCCGAGCAAGACTCTTGCGTCCGCTGTCGACGGCCGCTCGACGCCGCCGCCTGAGCCACGCCCGGGGCGCCTTCCGCCGCTCAGGCCGCCTTGGCCGCCGCCTGGAGCGGTCGCCTTTCGTCGTCGGTCAGCCCCACCAGCCGCTCGCTCAACGCCCACAGCCGCTCCGTGGTGTCGCGGTCGCGCGCCGGCGCCTTGGGCCGGATGGGCTTGCGATCGGCGTAATAGGCGCCCGACACCTGCGCAACCTCGGGGGAGGTCGCCAGGTAGAGCCCCGTCTCCGCACCCTTCTCCGGCGAACGCGCGAACAGGCGGGCGGCCAGCCGCAACAGCCGGTTCATCAGCGTGCTGCCGCTTCCGAACCCCGAGTCGACGAAGCCGGGATGGAAGGCGTTGGCGCTCACGGGGCTGTCCTCGAGCCGCCGGGCGAGCGCCACCGTGAACGCCAGGTTGGCGAGCTTCGACTGGCCGTACGCGGCCCAGCCACTGTAGCCGCGCTCCAACATGGGGTCGTCCAGGCGCAAGCGCGCGGCTCGCGCCGCCTCCGAGGCGGTGGTCACGACCCGCGCCGCGTCGGAGCGAAGCAGCGGCTCGGCCAGGAGATGCGTCAACAGGAAAGGCGCCAGGTGGTTGAGCGCGAACGTCGCCTCGTAGCCGTCGGTCGTGGTCCGGCGCTGCGAGAAGTAGGCGCCGGCGTTGTTGAGCAGCAGGTCGACCCGGTCGGTGCGGTCCCGCACCCGGGCGGCCACGTCGCGCACGTCGGCCAGCGAAGAGAGGTCGGCGGGGAGGAAGTGGACGGCGTCGTTGCCGGTCGCGGCGCGAAGGCTCTCGACGACCTGGGCTCCGCTACCGCCGCCGCGCGACACCGCCAGCACGCTGGCGCCGCGGGCGGCCAACCCGCGCGCCATCTCGAGCCCGATACCGGAGCTGGCGCCCGTCACCACCGCCACCTGCCCTGCGAGGTTCGTTTCCATGCCCCATGCTAGAGGCGGCGTCCGTTCCGTTCGGTAAGGTACGCCGCCAAGCGGCGGCTCCCGCTCAGCGCAGCAGGCGCACCAGACCCACGGCGATCTGGTAGAGCGCGAAGCCGGCGAGCGCCACCACCGACGCCCCCATCAGCACGCGCCGCAGGCCCTCGCCGAGGCGCGCCACGGAGCCGAACACCACGATCAACGCCCCGGTCGCGCTCACCATGACCCCGTAGAACGCGATCATGAACCCCAGAGCGTGCGGCGGCGCCGCGTGCCAGGCGGCGATCGCGATCGGCGCGCCGACCAGTCCCCAGAAGAGCCACGGGTTGGGGTTGAGCAGGTTCGTGACCGCGCCCTTCACCACGCCGCCGTAGGCGGGCCCGCCGGCGAACGTCCCCGCGATCAGGGCGCGCAGCGCACCGTAGGCCAGGTAGGCCACGAACAGTCCCCCGGCCACCCGCAGCCCGTCCAACAGCGCCGGCGGGAAGCGGCCGACCACCAGGAACACCAGCACCAGCACCGGACCGTCGGAGAGCAGCGGGGCGAGCGCCACCGGCAGCGTCCGCCGCCACCCGCGCCGAACCGACTCCGACACCAGGAACGCCTGGAACGGCCCGGGGAGCATCGCGGCCGACAGGCCCAGCACCGCCCCCTGGAGGAGCAACGCCGTCAAACCGGAGCGCCGGCCGGGCCCTGCTCCGCACGGCGCACCGTCAACCTGTGAATCAGGTCACGCTTGAGCGTCACGCCCAGCCCGGCGCCGGGCGGGAGCGTCTGCACGCCCGCCTCGGCCTCCAGCAACGGGTCGACGATGTCGTCGTCCCAGTAGCGGCTGGCGCTCGAGGTGTCCCCCGGCAGCGTGAAGGCCTCGTGCGTGGTCAGGTGCAGGTTGTGGGCGCGGCCGATGCCGAGCTCGAGCATGCCGCCGCACCACACGGGTGCGCCAAACGACAGCGCCACGTCGCTGACGCGGCGCGCTCCGAGGTGCCCGCGCACGCGCCCGAGCTTGACGTTGATGACGCGGCCGGCGTCGGACTCCAGAGCCTTGCGGGCGTCCTGCGGCGAGTGCACCGACTCGTCCAGGCACAGCGGCGTCGCCAGCATGGCCTGGAGCTTGGCGTGATCGGCGAGATCGTCGTGCGCCAGCGGCTGCTCGATGTAGTCGAGGCCGAGTTCGTCGAGCTGGTAGAACACGCGCGCGTCGGTCAGGCGGTAGGCGCTGTTGGCGTCGACGCTCAGCGGCATGTCGGGGAGCGACGCGCGCACCGCCCTCAACGGCTCGACGTCCCATCCGGGCTTGATCTTGAACTTGAGCCGCTTGTAGCCCAGCGCCGCGTGGCGCTCGGCCTGCTCGACGGTGGCGGCGACGCTGCCCTGGATGCCGATCGACGCCCCCACCGCGATCGGCCGGGCGACGCCACCCAGCAACGCCCACAGCGGCAGGCCGGCCGCCTTCGCCTGAAGGTCCCAGAACGCCGTCTCGACGGCGGCCACCGCCATGTTGTGGCCGCGGATGCCGTCGAGAGCTGCCAGCAGCTCGGCCGGCGTCGCGAACGAGCGGCCCACCACGCGGGGGAGGATGTAGTGCTCGAGCGCGGTCCAGGCCGTATCCGCGGTCTCGTAGCTGTAGCCGGGCACGTTGCCCGCGGTGACCTCGCCGTAGCCCTCCAGACCGTCGGCATATGCGGTGAGGATGATCTTGCGCAGTTCCTGCTCGACGCCGAAGCTCGTCTCGAACCGGAACTTGAGCCGTACGGACAGCTCGCGGAGCTCGACCCGCTCGATCTTCATGCAGACCTCCAGGCTGTCCAATATACCGTTGCCGTGGGGCGCGACGCCCCCGAGAACGCCGGCGGCGCCCTCACGGGTGCAGCTCAGAAGTCGTCCGGGAACTCCAGCCGCGGGCGCGGCTCGTCGTCCGCTTCCGGTGCCGCGCCGGAACGACCCTGCCCGCCGGTCCGCTCCGCATCCCGATCCTCGCCCGCGGCGTCGGCCGCGGCGTCGGCCGCGCGCTTCCGGCCGGGAGGCCGTCCTTCGGCCCCCGCTGGCTCGTCGCGTCCCTGGCGGGCGGGCTCTTCGCCGGCGGGCTCTTCGCCGGCGGGCTGGTTGGCGCCGGGCTGCCTCGCGGCACGCTGTTCCTCCGCCACACGGTGCTGCTCCGCCACACGGTGCTGCTCGGCGGCACGCTGCTGCTCCGCGGCACGCTCCTGCTCCGCGGCACGCTCCTGCTCCGCCACACGCTGCTGCTCGGCGGCACGCTGCTGCTCGGCGGCACGGGCGTCGGCCGCACGCTGCCGGGCCGCAAGGGCCTCGCGCGCCCGCTGCGCCTCGAGGCGCTCGCTGTCGCGACGCTCCGTCTCCGCGCGCTCCGCCTCCCGGCGCGCCCGCTGGCGCGACGCCTGCTCGCGGCGCTCGCGCTCGCGGCGCTCGCGCTCGAGCCGCTCGCCTTCGCGCCGGCGCGCCTCGCGCTGTTGCGCTTCCCAGGGCCGCATCTCGCCCTCGGGCCGGGCCGCGTGATCTTCGGGGGGCGTCTCGGGCCGTGCCTCGCGCCGTTCCTCGCGCCGTTCCTCGCGCCGTGCCTCGGGCCGCTTGGCGGCAGGTTCCTCGGCCGGCGGCGACACCCGCGGTCGCGGGCGACGGGGCGGCCAGATCGCAACGGTCTCGTCGGCGCTCTCCCGCGCCTCGTCGGCCGGCGCGGCGGACCAGGTGTCCTCCGGGCCGGCGGAGGGCGCACGCCGTGCGGCACGGCCCGGCTCGCGCTCCGGCGGCGCGGCGCCGTACGGCTCCGGCCGGCGGGGCTCCTGTTGGTAAGGCGTCGGCCCGTTGGCCGTGCCGGGACGGTACGAGCGCGGTCGAGCGGACTCCGGTCGCGGCTCGAAGCGCACCTCGCTCTCCGGCTCCGCTTCCGGGAACCGGGCCTCGTAGGCCCGCCGGTCGGCCGCCGACCACCGGCTCGAGCCGCCCCCCGGCGACCGGCGCGCGGCCTCCCGGCGGCGCAAGCCGCGCTCGGCCAGGCCCCGCGAGGGCTCCACCTTCTGGTCGAGGGGGAGCACGCGGAAGCGGGCGTTCCAGGGTTCCCACAGGAGCCTGGCGCGCACGCGGAACGTCTTGGGCGGCATGTCGGGCACGTAGACGAACAGCTCCAACGTGCCCTCGTCGCCGCCGGCCTCACGCAGCTCCGCACTCACCTCGACCGCGCCGTGCGGGGGGAGCACGGCCGGCACCTCGGCCGTCGTCGGCTCGGGCGAGCCGTTGGTGCGCACCGCCAGCTCCAGGAGCTGCACCGGCACGGCGCTCAGATTGCTCACGGTCATCGACAGCGCGAACGCGCCGTCCTCGGGCGCGCGCAACGACGACGACACCTTCCCCGGCGCATCCGTGAAGCGCAGCTCCCCGTGCGAGATCAACAGCTCGGGACGGCGGCCCGCTGCGGGGCGCCGTGGCCTCAGGATCAGGACCAGCAGGATCACCAGCACCAGGGCCGCCAGCACCCACGTGAACGGGACCCAGGTGGACGGATCCGGCGACAGCGTCGACCACCAGTGGCGCAGCGACTCCACCGTCGACTGGACCTGGTTCGCCATCATGCTGAACAAGCGTCTCATGCGACCGGCCAATCCCGGCCCCGGTCGGGGACCGCCGCATCCAGCTTAGCGGTTCCCGAACGCCGACTCATGTGCCCTGCCTAGGGCTCGAACACCGACCAACCCAGGTCCGACGCGGTGCGCCGCAGCACCCTGTCGGGATAGACGGCCACCGGACGGTCGCTCAGGAGCAGCATCGGCACGTCGTCGCCGGAGTCGCCGTAGGCGGCGTAGAGCCGTTCGTCGCCCAGCGCCTCGTGCAGCCGGCGCGCCTTGGCGTCGCCGACGTTGAGCGGGCCGTCCAGGCCGCCGGCCAGGCGACCGTCGCGGACGGCGACCGGACTGCCGATCGCCGTGGGAGCGGGCGTCCGGGAGTGTTGCGGGAGCCGCCGGGCGAACGCCTCCGCCACCGGCTGGAACGCGCCCGAGGCCAGGACGAGCCGCTCACCCGCCGCCTGGTGCACGCGTAGCGCAGCGACCACCTCGGGCCGTCGTTGCGGCCAGAGCACGTGCTCCACGGCCCACGCGGACGCCTCCTCGAAGCTCTCGGCGGCGTCGCCGCGAAACAGGCTCAGGAGGCCCAGCATCCAGCGCTCGCGCACTACCTCGAGGGGCAACAGCCCGCTGCGCGCCATCAACGCCGAGGGGAGGTTGCGCGCGAACATGCCGCGGTAGGCGGCGGCGCGGCCGTGCGCCACCAGGTATGCGCCCAACGCGCGCCACGTCTGCCCGGTGGTGAGGGTCCCCTCGAGATCGGTCGCAACGGCCACGACCCTCGTTATACCCCGTTCCCAGCGCACCTCTCCGGCCCGCCCGCGGCTACAGTAGGGCATGGAGGTTCGCCTCACCACGGACGGCAGCCGGACCCTGCTGTCGTCGCGCTACCGCGAGACCTACCACTCGCACCACGGCGCGGCGGCCGAGGCCCGCCACGTCTACCTGGAGGGCAGCGGCGTCGCCCGCAGGCTGGCCGAGGGTAGGCCCACCACCGTGCTCGAGGTGGGTTTCGGGGCCGGGCTCAACGCTTTGCTCACGCTCGCCGAGGCCGATCGCTGGGGGACGCCGCTGCGCTTCGTCACGCTGGAGAGCGACCCGTTGCCCGTCGCCGTGCTGCGCGAGCTCGGCTACCGGGCACTTCTGCCGCGTCCCGAGCTGGCCGACGCGCTGCACGACTGGCTGGCGGCGCTGCCGAGCGGCGTGCGGGCCCACGCCACCGAAATCGCGGGAAGCCGGGTCGAGCTGCTCCTGGTCGAGGCGCAGCACGCCGCCCTTCCCGCCGCGGCGCACGCCGTCTACCACGACGCCTTCAGCCCCGACGTCAACCCCGAGCCGTGGGACCCGGCCTTCCTCGAACGCCTCTACCGCTCGCTCGAGCCGGGGGGCAGGCTGGTGAGCTACACCGTCAAGGGGATCGTGCGGCGGCGCCTCGCGGCGCTGGGCTTCGAGGTCGCCAAGGCCCCCGGGCCGCCCGGGGGCAAGCGCGAGATGCTCGTCGCCCGCAGACCGGCGGCACCGTGAGCGCGCGGCCGGTTGCCGTGGTGGGCGCCGGGGTGGCGGGCCTGTCGTTGAGCTACGCCCTCGGCCTCCGCGGCGTTCCGGTGGTGCTCTTCGAGCGCGGCCGCGTCGGCGCCCAGGGCGCGTCGTCGGGTCCCGCCGCACTGCTCAACCCCTACCGCGGCCGCAGCGCACGCGCGCACGCGGACGACCTCGCGGGCCTGGCCGCGTTCTGGCGGCGGGACCGGGCGTTGCGGGAGCAGGGGCTGGACCCCGGAGCCGAGCGCACCGGGGTGCTGCGGGTCGCGCCCGATGCGCGCCGCGCGCGGGCCTGGAGGCAGCGGGAGGGGGCGCGCTGGCTCGAGCCGCACGAGGTGCCGCCGCCCTACCACGCCCCGCACGGCGCGCTGCTCGCCGAGCACGGCGGGTGGCTGCGACCGCGCGCGTTGCTCGCCGCGCTCTGCAAGGCCGCGACGGCGCGCGACGCCGAGGTCCGCCAGGGGGTGCGCGTGCTCCGGCTCGAACGGGCCACCGACGGCATCCGCCTGGTGACCAGCGCCGGGTCGAGCACCGCCGCGCGGGTCGTGTTGTGCGTCGGGGCCGACGCCTCCCCGGAGCTACCGCTGCCGGAGTTGCGCTACGTCGCTGGCGAGATGGTCGAGGTCGCGACCGACGGGCTCACGCCGGCGCCCCGGCTGCCCCTGGGCGGCTCGGTGTACGCCGCATTCGAACGGGGGCGCGGCTACGTGGGGGGCGGCCACCGCGATCCCGAGGCGCCGGACCCCCAGGCACCGCGCCGGCTGCTCGAGCGGCTCGACGAGACGCTTCCCGGCATCGGCGCGGGCCCCGGGCTGGCGCTCTGGAGCGGCGTCCGTGCCGCCGGGGAGACCCCCCGGCCGCTGGTGCTCGAGGCCGCGCCCCACGTCACCTTCTTCGGCGCGCTGAGCGGGCGTGGCTTCCTGATCTCGGCCTACCTGGCCGAGAGGCTGGCGGGCGAGCTGGCCGACCGCCTGGCCCGCGAGGGCTAGGCCGGCGCCTCGCTCGCGACGCCGTAGAGCTCGTCGGCCAGGCGGTAGAGCATCGCCTTGGTGAACACGCGCTTGCCCTCCGCCAGGTTCTCGCCGTCCGGCGCCAGCGTCAGCTTGCGGTAGGTGTGCGACTCGAAGGGGTGGAGCACGACCTCCTTGAACACGGCCTTGCGGGGGCTGGCGTTCACCAGCAACACCGGCTTGCTCCCCTCGTCGGACAGGCTCGCCGACATCACCGTGGTCGGGAGGTCGTAGGGACGCTCCATGCGGTAGATATAGTCGGTGAAGTCGGCTTCCTTCTCGAAGCGAGCGCTGGGGCGTTCCGCGGCGTAGTCTCGCATCCACTGCAGCAGGCTCGCCCACGCCCGGTAGAATGCGCGGTCCTTCTCGTCCATGGCTCCAGTCTACGGCACCACGCCCCCGGCCGTACCGCGCACGGGCGGACGCCGTCGGCCCCCGCCCGCCGGGCCCAACCGGCCCCCCGGACCCAACCGGCCCCCCGGACCGGACCCCCCTAGAGCCCGAAGCGCTCCCCGAGCAGGGCGTCGAGCGCTTCCGGACCGGCGGCGGCCGGGACGCCCAGTCGCGCACCCTCCTCGGCCGGGCCCATGAGGACGGCCTGCATCCCGTAGGCGAGCGCCCCTTCCACGTCGGCGGAGGCCGAGTCGCCGACCATGAGCGTCTCGCTCGGCAGGGCTTCGAGCCCGGTGCAGGCGAGCGAGAAGATGCGCGCCGCGGGCTTGCGCGCGCCGACGTCGGGATCGCCCGAGACCAGCACGCTGCGGAAGAAGCCCTCGAAGCCCAGGCCGGCCAGCGCGGCGCGCTGCATGTCGACCGGACCGTTGCTGACGAGCGCCATCGGCACGCCGCGGCGCCGCAGGCGCGCCAGCAGCGCGCCCGCGCCCGGCGCCGGGCGCACGTCCTCGGCGTAGGCGCGCAGGGCCGTGCGGGTCATCTCCTGCAGGTCGCCGGGAGCGCGCTCCTCGAGCCGGGCCAGCGACCGCCGCAGGGCGCTCTCCAGCGTGAGCGGGCCGTCGCGCGAGAGCTCCTCGGTCACCACCTCCGCGAAGCGGTCGAGGTCGCAACCGTGGAGCAGGAGCTCGTGCCGAAGGAGCGCCAGGAAGGAGCGGAAGTTCCCGGCGTAGGCCGCCAGGGTACCGTCGAGGTCGAAGCAGAGCGCCCGGATCACGGCCTCAGCCTATCGCCTGACGGCATCCCGCCGCTCGGACGGCGACCGCCGGGACCCGCGGTAAGATGACCCGTTGTGCCGGAACACGAGCTGCTCGAACCCCTGAACGACGAACAACGTGCTGCCGTACGCCACTTCCAGGGACCCGCGCTGGTCCTGGCGGGGGCCGGGTCGGGCAAGACCCGCACGGTGGTGCACCGCATCGCCTACCTGATGGCCGAGCACGGCGTCTACCCCCAGCAGATCCTCGCCGTGACCTTCACCAACAAGGCGGCCGGGGAGCTGAAGGAACGGGTCGCGGCGCTCATCGGCGAGCCCGCGCGCGACCTGTGGGTCGCCACCTTCCACAGCGCGTGCCTCCGGGTGCTGCGCAGCTACGGGGAGCGCATCGGCCTGCAGCCCGGCTTCGGGATCTACGACGACGCCGATCAGCTCGACCTCCTCAAGGAGCTGCTGCAGCAGGTGCAGGGCCTCAAGGACGCCAACCCGCGGGCGCTGCGCGGCGTGATCGACCGCGCGAAATCGCACCTGTGGTCGCCCCAGCAGCTCGCCACCGAGGGGGAGCAGGCGTTCGGCCGCATCGTCGCCGGCGTGCCCCTGGAGCACGTGGTGGAGGTGTACGAGCGCTACCAGGCACGCCTCGAGCGCGCCAACGCCGTCGATTTCAACGACATCCTGGGGCGCACCGTCGAACTGTTCGAAGCCCACCCCGACGTGCTTGAGCGCGTGCAGCAGCGGGCCGTGTTCATCCACGTCGACGAGTACCAGGACACCAACCAGGCGCAGTACCGCCTCACCCACCTGCTCGCCGACACCTACCGCAACCTGATGGTGGTGGGCGACCCCGACCAGAGCATCTACGCCTTCCGGGGCGCCGACGTGCGCAACATCCTCGACTTCCAGCGCGACTACGAGGACGCGGCGGTGTACCGGCTCGAGCTCAACTACCGCTCGGTGGGCAGCGTGCTCGAGGTCGCCAACGCCGTCATCCTCCACAACCAGGGGCGCCTGGAGAAGAACCTGCGGCCGATCAAGGGCGCCGGCGCCAAGGTGCGCCTCTACCGCGCCGCCGATCACCGCGCCGAGGCCGACTTCGTGGCCCGCACCGTCGAGCGCCTGGTCGCCGAGCGCGACCTTCGTCTGGACGACGTCGCGGTGCTCTACCGCACCAACGCCCAGTCGCGCGTGCTGGAGGAGTCCCTGCGGCGCACCGGGCTGGCCGCGCGCATCGTGGGCGGGGTGGGCTTCTACGAACGTCGCGAGGTGAAGGACGTGCTGAGCTACGCGCGCGCCGCGCTCAACGCCTCCGACGACGTCTCCTGGCGCCGCATCCTCAACCGGCCCAAGCGCGGCATCGGCAAGACCTCGGAGGACAAGCTGGTGGCGTGGGCGGCCCGCAAGCGCACCGCCTTCTCCGAGGCGCTCAAGCACGTGGACGACGTGTTGGGCGGCACGCCCGCGGTGAAGCGCGTGCAGGACTTCCTGGAGCTGATGAACGATCTGGCGCGCGAGGCCGAGGAGCTGCCCGCAGGGAACTTCCTCAAGGCGGTGATGGACCAGTCGGGCACCATGCGCGCGCTGAAGGACGAGGGCAGCTACGAGGCGCAGGGGCGCCTCGAGAACCTCGAGGAGCTCCTCAACGCCGTCGCGGAGTGGCAGGAGGAGGAGGGCGGCTCCATCGCCGAGTTCCTCGACGAGGCGTCGCTCATGAGCAGCGTCGACGACCGCGCGGTGGAGGCGGTCAACGGCGAGGCGGAGGGCGAAGCGGTCACCCTGATGACGCTCCACAACGCCAAGGGGCTCGAGTTCCCGGTGGTGTTCCTGGTCGGCATGGAGGAGAACCTCATCCCCCATCGCAGCTCGACCGGCAACCTGCAGGAGATCGAGGAGGAGCGTCGCCTGCTCTACGTCGGCATCACCCGGGCGCAGGACGAGCTCACCCTGGTGCACTGCGAGGCCCGCATGACCTTCGGCCGCACCGAGATCGCGCGCCCCAGCCGCTTCCTGGAGGACATCCCCAACGGCATGCTGCAGGAGGTCGACATCTTCGGGCAGGAGCTGGCGGACGCACGCCACCCCGCCAGGAGCCTGCGCCAGCGCTGGCAACCGCCCACCGCCCCGGCGTCGCCCGCAGGCGGGGCTGCCGCCGGAGCCGGCGGCCTCAGCTACCGGGGGGGTGAGAAGGTCCATCACCCCAAGTTCGGGCTCGGCACCGTGGTCGGGGTGAGCGGCGAGGGTGCGCGCGCCGAGGTGACGGTGGTCTTCGACAGCGCCGGGGCCAAGCGCCTGCTGGTGAAGTACGCCAACCTCAGCGCCGCCTGACCGGGCGCTCCTGCCCTCCCCGATGCCGTTCCCGTGGTGCCTTCATCGCAGGCGGGGAGGGCTCGCGCCGGTGGTATAGTTCCCCAAGTTCGCGGGAACACGCATCGCTTCGGCGCCTCGCCGGGCGCCCGCCGAGGAGGAACATCTACTGTGAACGCTAGAGCCATCGTCGTGACGTCCGGCAAGGGCGGCGTCGGCAAGACGACCACCACTGCCAACGTTGGCGCGGCGCTCGCGCGCCAGGGGGAGAAGGTCTGTGTCATCGACACCGATGTCGGCCTGCGCAACCTCGACGTGGTGATGGGGCTCGAAGGTCGCGTGGTGTTCGATCTGATCGATGTCTTCGAGGGCCGTTGCCGGCTGCGCCAGGCCCTGGTCCGCGACAAGCGCGTCGACACCCTCCACCTCCTCCCGGCCTCGCAGACCAGCGACAAGAGCGCGCTCTCCGAGTCGCGCATGCACGAGACGGTGCGCCTCCTCACCGAGGAGGAGGGCTTCGACCGCGTCATCATCGACAGCCCGGCCGGCATCGAGTCCGGCTTCCAGACTGCGGCCAGCGCCGCCGACGGCGCGCTGGTGGTCGTCAACCCCGAGGTGTCGAGCGTGCGCGACGCCGACCGCATCATCGGGCTGCTCGAGGCGCGCGACATCACCGACGTCCGGCTGGTGGTGAACCGGCTGCGGCCCGAGATGGTCAAGCGCGGCGACATGCTCGAGGTCGACGACGTGCTCGAGATCCTCGGGGTCAAGCTCATCGGCATCGTTCCGGAGGACGAGCGCATCCTGGTCTCCACCAACGTCGGCAGCCCGGCCGCGCTCGACGAGGCGAGCCGCAACGGCGCCGGCGGCGCCTTCCGCGACATCGCCAAACGCATCCGGGGCGAAGACGTTCCGTACGCCCAGCTCCAGGTCCAGGGGGGCTTCTTCACGGGGCTCCGGCGGTTGTTTGGAGGCAGCTGATGTTCGGGCTCTTCGGCCGCAAGCGCAGCAAGGACCACGTCAAGGAACGCCTCAAGCTGGTGCTCTCCTACGACCGGGCCAAGCTCTCCCCCGGCCGCATGGAGCAGCTCAAGCAGGAGCTGATGGGCGTCATCACCAAGTACTTCCCGGCCGCCGAGTCGGATTACGACGTGAAGCTCGAGCAGCACGGCGACCGCATGGTCTTCGTCGCCAACCTCCCGCTGTCGCAGGCCGACGCCTAGCAGCGCGCGGCCGGGCCTCGCCGGCCCGCCAGCGGACGGCCTTCAGGACGCGCGCCGGCCGCCCCGGCTCGAGAGCGCGTAACGGACCCCGGTCGCCACCAGCAACACCGCGAACAGCCACCGAAGCGTGTCGTTGGGGAGCGCCAGCGCCGCACGCCCGCCCAGGTAGGCACCCCCCGCCACGCCGAGCGCCAGCGCCGGCGCCACCCGAAGGTCCACGTGGCCGTGACGCAGGTGCTGCAGGCTTCCGGCCAGCGCCGCCGGCACCATCACCGCCAGGCTGGTGCCCTGCGCCATGTGCTGCCCCACGCCGAACAGCAGCACCAGCAACGGGACCATCACCGAACCGCCCCCCACCCCCAGCAGACCGGACACCGCGCCCGCCAGCAGGCCCGTGCCGAGGCCGAGCGGCAGCGCCCAGGCCGCGGAGACCGCATGGGCCGGCACCAGCGCGTCGAACGGCAGGCTGGCGCCCGTGACGATGACGAGGATGCCGAAGACGCGCCGCAGCGCCCGGGCCGGCACGCGCGGGCTGAGGCCTGCCGCCAGCGACGAGCCCACGATGGAGGCGACGGCCAGCGCCAACGCCAGCCGCGCTGCCACGGCGCCCCCCAGGGCATACGGGACGACGCCGACCACACCCGTGACCACCACCGCCACCAGGCTCGTGCCGTGGGCGCGGTGCTGCGACAACCCCAACCACGCGCCCAGCAGCGGGACCATCACCACGCCGCCACCGAGCCCCCCGATGCCGCCGAAGACGCCGGCGGCGACGCCGATCAAGAGCCCCTGCCACGCCATGCGGGCCATGGTACAGCAGGACCGCGTGCTATCGTCGTGGACGTAACCATGCCCTCGCGAACCATCCTCCTGGTGGATGCCGACCCTCTGCAACGTCAGCTCGTCGACCTGCTGCTGGCCGAGGACGCCCCGACGGTCGTGAACGCCGGCACGGGGCGGGAGGCGCTCGAGTACCTCAAGGAGCACACGCCGCACCTCGTGCTCATGGCGCTCGAGCTGCCCGACATCGGCGGTGACGTGGTGTGCAGCAAGCTCAAGAGCGTCAGCCGCCTGGCGAGCGTTCCCGTGATCCTCACCATCGAGCCGCCGGGACGGGCCGGCGTCCCGCACGACGTGCGGGACCGCGCCCGCTCGGTCGGCGCCGACCTGCTGGTGCAGAAGCCACTGGGCGACAAGAACCTGCGCGACCGCGTGCGCCAGCTGCTCGCCCGCTGGGACGCCCCCGCCAGGGCCGTCGGCCGCTCCACCAAGAACACCGTCGTCATCGAGGAGGCGCTCGACGCCCTGAGCGCGCCGCGCGACGACGACGCGGCGCCGCGTGACCCCATCAGCGACGGGCTCTACCGTGAGAACGAGGAGCTGCGGCAGGAGGTGGCCTCGCTCAAGCGCCGACTCGCGCGGCTCGAGGCCGGCCTGCCGGAACCTGACGCGCCCGTGCAACCACCATCCGAGATCGTGCCCGGGTCCGAGCCCTCGACGCCCGCGCCGCCCACGGCATCCGCCGACCCCGAGGAGCCGCCTGCCGGGCGCCCCGGCGCCCCGGCCGAGGACGTCCTCGAGACGCTGGAGCACCGCGTGCGCGAGCTCGAACGCCGCAACAAGGCGCTTCGGGCCGCGTTGGAGGAAGCGGAGGCCCGCGAAGCCGAGAACCAGGGACGTGGGCTGTTCAAACGGCGCCGATCCTGAGGCGCGCTTCTCGAGCAACGGATTCGGGGGGGACGAGCTGTGAGGAACGGCTTCCAACCTGCGGGGCGCTGCGCGAAGGCGCCGGCAACGAACGCGCCCGCCTAGGTGGTGGCGGGCTCGGTCCTCTCTTCGACCTCGGACAGGTGCGTCAGCGCCCAGCCGCGGATCGAGTCGATGACGCTCTCGAGCGCGAGGCCGGCGTCGGTGAGGTCGTAGCTGCAGCGCGGCGGCGTGACGGAGTGCACCGTCTTGTAGACCAGCCCCAGCGTCTCCAGCCGGCACAGCCGTTGCGTCAGGGTGGTGGGGTTGCAGCCCCCCACCTCGCGACCCAGCTCGTTGAAGCCCTTGGCCCCCCCGAGCAGCGAGTGCACGATGTGGAGCACCCACTTCTCCTGCAGGATCTCGATGGCTTCGCCCGCGGGGCAGCTTCGCACATCGTGTGGGTCGTGACAGCGCTCGTTCATGGGTACGGTTCGAATCTAGCATGTCCTCCCGGGCGCCCCACCCCGCCAGCCGACATGCGTCGGGCACGGCACGAACGCCGCCCTCCGAGGGGACGTCCCTCCCTCTCGGAGAGTGTGGGCCGGTGCTACACTACGCTCAGCAGGCGACCTCGCGACCTCAGGCGAAGGGCCCGAAGGGAGCACCATGAACATCTACAAGCTCATCGGTCGCAACATCGACATCACCGACTCCATGCGCCAGTACGCCGAGGACAAGCTGCAGAAGCTCGACCGCTTCTCCGACCAGATCGTGGACGCTCGCGTGGTGATGTCCTACGACGGCAAGGGAACGGGCGCCAGCGGCGCGAACCCGGCGAAGGTCGAGGTGCAGGTCAACGTCGCCAACGGCATCGTGCGCGCCGAGGAGCGAGGGCAGGACACCTACGCCGCGATCGACCTGGTCGTCGACAAGCTCGAGCGGCAGCTCAAGAAGTTCAAGGGCCGCTTCATCGCCAAGCGAAACGAAGAGAAGCCGCAGCCCGAGCCTCCCGAGCCCGCCGAGACCGAGCCCGCCATCGTGCGCGTCAAGCGCCACGTGCTCCGGCCGATGGCGCCGGAAGACGCCGCGCTCCAGATGGAGGCGCTCGGCCACACCTTCTTCATGTTCCGCAACGTCGACAGCGACGAGATCAACGTCATCTACCTGCGGAGCGACGGCGATTACGGGCTGATCGAACCCGCGAACTAGGGCACGCCTGCGCGGCGCGTTCGCTCAAGGGTTGAGCACCGTCCCGCTGGGGACCGCGTACAGCGCGCGCAAGGTGGCGACGTCGCGCTGGGAGATGCGGCCCGAGGGCGATGCGGACAGCGCGTCGCCGGCGTAGGGGCTTCGCCCGATCATCCCCACCGCCTGGCCGAACGCCAACAGCGCGTAGCGGTAGATCTCGTCGGGCTGGAAGCGCGGGTCCAGGATGACCTCCGTCGTGTGGAAGCGGTACTGGTTCTGCGCGTCGATGCTGAAGGCGTAACGGTAGCTCGCGACCTTGTCGGTGAGCGGGCGCCAGGTGACGGTGATGGCGTCGGGCGTGCTCGGGCCGACCACCACGAAGTTGAGGACGTCGGGTGCCGCCTGCTGCCAGGCCTTGATGGCCCGGATGACGGCGGCGCGCATGGCCTGGCCGTCGCCTTGGGGGGAGGGAGGCACGTACACCGCGATCGGCATGTCCTGCGACAGGTAGTGCAGCAGCCTCGCCTGGCCCCCCGTGCTCGAGGGATCCGAAGCGATGGCGGAGAGATAGGTCTGGGGGCTCTGCTGGGCCGAGGCCGCAGTCAGCGCTACGAACATGAACAGCAGGGCGAGAGCTCGCCGCATGGCGTCACCTCCACCGCGGCGCCTTGCTGCGCCGCAGGAACGCGCCTACCGCAACCACTCCGAAGGCGAACCCTCCGACATGCGCCCACCACGCGACGGAGGAGGCGCCGGGCTGCAGCAGCGCGACGTGGGTCGTGGCCTCGACCAGCTGGACCAGGAACCAGTAGCCGATGAACAGCCACGCCGGAAACCACAATAGGAAAAAGCGCGGCACCCGGGCGAACAGCGACAACACGAGCCAGGGCAGGAGGAACGGCGGGATGAAGGCCTGCACGCGCAGCCGCGGGTACAGCACAAGGTATGCCCCCATCACCGTGCCGATGGCCCCCGAGGCGCCGATCAGCGGCACGCGGGGGGCGTCGGTGAGCAGCGCGTAGGCGAGGTTGGACAGCGCGCCACCCAGCAGGTAGAACAGCGCGAAGCGCCCGGCGCCGAGGCGGTCCTCGACGGCGTCGGCGAACACGAGCAGGAACAGCAGGTTCCCCACCAGGTGGATCAGACTGCCGTGCAGGAACAGGTTCGTGACCAGCGTCGGCGCGGCCGCGACCGGGTGCGCGAAGAAGCGCTCCGCGATGAAGCCGTAACGGACGGTGAACACGAACCCCTGCAGGCTGTTTCCGAGCCGTGCCTGGTGCACGTACACCAGCACGCACGCCGCCGCCAGGGCCCAGGTGATCCAGGGGAGCGAGCGCCGGAGGTGGGCGTCGCGCAGCGGAAGCATGGCTCGGCGGGGCCGGGGCGCGGCCGCTAACCGCGAGGGGTCGCTGCGACGTCCTCGTGGCTCTGCCGCAGTTTGATGAGGCGGTGCGCCCCCACCACCCCGCGCACCATCGCGCCGTTGTAGATGATCGTGCCCCGTCCGACGATGGTCCCGGGGGCGAGCACGGCGTTGCAGCCGATCGACACGCCGTCGCCGAGGGCGGCCCCGAACTTCCGCACGCCGATCCCACGCCCTTCGACCTTGACCTCCTCGCCGGTGGTCTTGAAATTCGCGAGCTTCACGCCGGCGCCCAGGTTGGCGTCGTGGCCGATCACGCTGTCGCCCACGTAGTTGAAATGAGGCGCACGGGCACCGCCCAGCAGCACCGAGCGCTTCACCTCCGAGGCGTGCAGCACCCTCGCGTCCGGGCCGAGCACGACCGGGCCGCGAAGGTATGCGGCGTGCCCGATGCGCGCGCCCGGCGCCATGTAGACGGGGCCCTGCAGGTACGCGTAGGGCCCGATGCTGGCACCCTCGCCCAGGTAGAGCGGCCCTTCGACGATGGCGGTCGGATGCACGCTGCCCAGCCGCGCGGTCGGCAGCTCGGACGCGAAGGCGTCGAGCCGGTCGAGCACCTGCCAGGGCGACGGCACATCGAGCAGCGCGCGCAGCGGCTCGGGAACGCGTGCGAGGTCGAACAGCTCGGCTGTCGTCGGCATGCCCCAGTGTAGCCCTCGGCCGCGCCCGGGCCGTGAACGCGGACCTCGCGCGCCGGCCGTGACCAGGCGCTCGACGCGGGCCGTCCACGAGCCCTGTGGAGGCGAGCACGCCCCCGCCGCGATAGAATCGGCGCGGCCGTGTTCCACCTCATCTACAACCCCGTCGCCGGGCGAGGCCGGGCGAGCGACGCACTGGTGCAGACCCGGGCGTTCCTCGACGCGCGCGCGCTGCCCTACCGGATCCTTTCGACCGAGGCGCCCGGCCACGCCACGCGGCTCGCCCTCGGCACGCCCCCGGACGCGACGGTGGTGGCCGTCGGCGGCGACGGCACCGCCCACGAGGTGGCCCGCGCCTGCATCGGCTCTCAGCGCACGCTCGGCGTGCTACCGGTCGGCTCGGGCGACGACTTCGCGTTCGCCCTGGGCATGCGGCGGGCCGATCTGCCCGGCGCGCTCGGCCGGCTGGTCGCGGGCGAGGTGCGCCTCGTCGACAGCGGCCGGGTGAACGGCGAGCCCTTCATCAACGCCGCCGGGGTGGGCTTCGACGCCGACGTCGCCACGCGCGTCGCACGAGCGCCGCGCCGCCTCAAGGGGCTGGCCGCCTACCTGTGGGCCGTCATGACCGCCCTGGGCGCGCTGGAGGCGGTGCCGGTCGAGGTCCGGGTCGACGGCGAGCGGGTCTATACGGGCCGCTCGCTGCTCGTCTCCACCCACCTCGGCCCGCGCACAGGCGGAAGCTTCCTGTTCGCGCCCGAGGCGTCGCTCACGGACGGCATGTTCGAGGTGCTGGTCGCCGGCGCCCTGGGACGGCTGGGGACGCTGGCGCTGCTGCCGCGCGTGATGCGCGGCGCCCACCTGGGCCACCCGGCCGTCCACCTGTTCCGCGGGCGCGACGTGGAGCTGTGCTGGCAACGCGACCAGCCCGGGCACGCCGAGGGCGAGCCCCTGCGGGCCGGTCGCACGTTCCGCTTCGAGATGGCGCCGGCGTCGCTACGCGTGCTGGCCTGAGGGGGAACGGAACGCGCCCGCCCCTCGCCTGCCCCATGCCTACAACGAGAACGAGGCCCCGCTTGCGCGGGGCCTCGTTGTTGGCGTGTCTACGCCGAATGTCCTACGCCGTGATCAGAAGTTGACGGTGTAGGTGATCTGGAAGGCCTGGGCCGACGAATCGACCGGCGTGCTGGCGGTGTTGTGGTTCTGGTACACGCCGTACGAGAGCTCGAGGTCGTAGTAGTTCCAGATGACCTCGTAGCCGCTCGTGTTCTGCTGCGTGTCCGTACCCGTGAACACGTCGCCGTTCGAGATGTCCGAAGCGTTGTCACCGGAGGAACCCGTGAAGGTGTTGGGGTTCGTCTCGATGTTCTGACCGCTCCAGGAGCCGTACTTGGCCGTCAGCGTGCTGTGGTCGAAGAGGAACTGGTTCAGGACCAGCCCGACGCTCCACTGCAGCTCGTTGGCCGTGTAGGTCTGGGCGTTCGAGTGGTCGGTGGTGCGGTAGTTGACCGCGCCCATCAGACTCGGCTTCAGGGGGACGTTGAGCGGCGTCGTGCTCAGACCGGCACCCGCCTGGATCGTCGAGGTGTCATCACCCGTCGCGTACGTGTGGGTGATGTTCTCGTACTCGCCGTACGGGGTCAGCGTGACGATGGACACGTTCAGGGTGTAGTCGCCCTTGACGTCGATCGTCGTGGTGTTGTAATCCGCGCCGGTCTGCTTGTACGTGGCCTCGAGGTTGAGACCCTTGATCAGCGCGTTGGAAGCCGACCCGTCGTGCTTCAGCGTGACGCCGAAGCCGGTGTCGTAGTTGTTGTCGAGCGAAACGTCGCCCATGGCCGGCAGGAGCGCAACGCCGTTGGCCTGGAGGTTGCTCTCCAGGTCCCCGACCTGCGTGCCGTCGATGGTCACGTTGTGGAAGAAGCCGCTCAGGCTGAAGCCGGCGAACAGCTGGGCCGTCGCGTCGGCGCCGTAGGCCTGGACGCTGTGGGTCGGAGCAGCCGTGACGTTGAAGTCGTAGCTGTCGTAGTAACCCGACACGTCGAGGATGAACAGCCCGAGCGAGCCGCTGACACCGTAGCCGGTCTGGCCGATCGGGTTACCTTCGCCGTCGGTCAGCGCGAACGGGTAGTTGCCGTCGTTGTTGTTGTTGGGCGCCATGTTGAAGCCGTTGACTTCCCAGTTCTGCGGGATGTCACGGTAGTTGACGTCCAGGCTGTTGAGGATCGGGATGTTCTTGCCGTCGACGTTGAGCTTGGCGTAGAGCAGCGTGTTGTTGACGTCGTTGGCCGGCGTCACCTGGTCGGTCTTGCTGCCCTGGGCCCACTCGAAGCCGAGGTTGAACATGCTGACGCTGGCGTTGGCGTCGACGCCGTAGACCGTGTCCGTGATGTTGTTGCCGTTGACGTTGTTCTTGTCGTTGGCGTTGAGGGCGGTATCCGCGTAGCTGCCGCCGATCGTGATCCCCTTGAAGGGGTTCAGGGTCAGGTGCGCGCCGCGCAGGTAGCCGCTGTTGGCATTGGCGCCGGCCGGCACTGCGGTCCCCGTGCTCACAGCGTACGGAGCCGTGTAGGCAACCGTCAGGCTCGGGTTGATGAACTTGAGGAAGTCGGGCGAGGTGAGCGTAGCCACGAAGCCGGGCTCGTCCGTCGACACGATGTAGTCCGTGAAGGTGGTCTCCACGTTGGTGCCGAAGGAGAACGTCAGCGGGGCCGCGCCGATGCCGTCGAACGTGGTCGTGAAGTCGTCCACGTGGAAGACGTAGCCCTGGGTCGCGCTGCCGTCACCCGAGTACGGGTCGCCGTTCGCGTCGACCAGGTTGAGGCCCGTAGCCTTCACCATGCTCAGCTTCACGACCGCGTCGAAGCTGTTCAGCGCGTTCGGGCTGCCCGCGCCGTTGAGCGAGGTGCCGAGGCTGATGTTCAGGTTGAGCGTCGCGCTGACGTCGCCGGCCGTCTGGGTGATGTCCTGACGATCCTGGGCGACTTCGCCCGTGTCCGTCTGGTAACCGCTGTCGCCTTCCTCGTCCGAGCCGAGTTCCTTGGCGCCGGAGCTGAAGATCGACGCGCCCATGTCGCGCATCTGGCCGATGCCGTAGGCACGGTCGATGTCGAACGGGTGGCCCAACGTGCGACCGACGAAGTAGCTGAGCTCGATCGAGCCGGAGATGCCGAGCGGGTTGGTTTCGAGGGCAGTGACGCGATTCTGCAGGCTGGCGATGTCCTTGCTCTGCTGCTGGTCACTGGTCTCGAGGGCCGACACGCGATCGCGGAGAGCGACCTGGTCCCGGCGCAGCAGGATGACGAACTCGCGGATGTTCGCGATGTCGCTCGAGTTGCGCTGGATGTCGCCCTGGACGCCGGAGAGGTCCACCGAGCCGCCCGTCGAGGGGGCCGGCTGCTGAGGCATGTTGTTCACCTTGTCGCTCAGCATCTGGATGACCTTGTTGGCGGCCGCGATGTCGGATGCGTTCTGCTGGGCCTGCGACATGGCCTGCGAGGCCAGGTCGTGGGCGTCGTTGGCGCGCTTGGCCGCGGCGTCAGCCTGGGCCTGCGCGGTATCGATGGCAACGCGCTGCGAAGCGATCTGGTTCTGCAGGTCGCGAAGGACCGCGGAATCCGTGCCGCTGGGCAGGTTGTTGAGCTTCTGCTCGACGGCGTCGAGGCGAGAAGCATTGGATGCGATGGCCGACTTGTTGGCCGTCACATCGTTGGACATGCTCGCGATGGACGACTTGTTGGCCGTCACATCGTCGGAGAGGCTAGCGATGGCGCTCTCCGCCGAGGACAGACGCACCCCCTGCGAGGCAACATCCGAGGCGAGGCCCTGCACGGCGTTACGCAGCGATTCGATGTCGGACTTCGTCATGGCCAGCGAGCTGTTGACGTTCTGGTTGACAACGTCGAGCAGCCGGCTGATCACGAGCGCAGCCTGGTAACGCGTGAAGGCTTCGTTGCCGCGGAAGGTACCGTCGGGGAAGCCGATGACGATGCCCAGGTTGGCGATGCGGGAGACGGCGTCGGCAGCCCAGTGGTTCGCCGGGATGTCCGGGAACGACGTGCTGTTCTGCGCGAGAGCGCCGCTCACCAGCGTCGCCGCCAGGAGCGTTAGTACGAGTCTTTTCATGCTTGGGTACCCCTTGAACTCTGAGAGTCGAATTCGTTTCGCGACGGCGCCCAAGACCTAGGATGCAGGGACGCGGGAGTGTCCTTGTTTCCTCTCCGCTCCTGCACATGCGGTTCGTGGGATTCCGTCGAGACTCGCCTGACACAGGGACCGGTTCAAGGTAGTGCACCTCCTTCCATGTGCGGCCCCAGGCCACGGACAAATCCGGCCTAGTATCCCACAACGATGAGGGGGTGTCAAGGTGAATGAATCAATTATGAGAGCCAGAATCTGCGCTCAGTATCGCAGAAATCGAGTTTGTGAAGTCGAGCACTCATGTTCTACTCATGAGAGCGCGAGGGCCCCGTCCGGGACGGCGCCCGTGAAGATGAGGAACGCGAGAGGGTAGGATGCGCGGCATGGCGCGCATCACCGTTCCCGAGGCCGAAGCCCTGCTGGACAGGGCGTTCCCCGTCCTGGACCACGGCTTCGTGCGGCTGGTCGACTACCTCGGCGGCGACGCCCGCATCGTGCAGGCCGCCCGCGTGTCCTACGGCGAGGGCACCAAGACGGTACGCGAGGACCGCGCGCTGATCGACTACCTCCTGCGCAACCGTCACACCAGCCCCTTCGAGCAGGTGATCCTGACCTTCCACGTCAAGATGCCGATCTTCGTGGCGCGCCAGTGGATCCGGCACCGTACCGCCCGTCTCAACGAGATCAGCGGCCGCTACTCCGTCATGCGCGACGAGTTCTACGTCCCGCGGCCGTTCGAGGTCCGCTTCCAGAGCCAGCGCAACCGCCAGGGGGGCAGCGAGGACGAGGTTCCCGACGCGCTGCGCGAACGCGTGATCGAGGCGCTCCGCCGCGACCAGGCCACGACCTACGGCCGCTACGAGGACCTCCTGGAGGACGGCATCGCGCGCGAGCTGGCCCGCATCAACCTGCCGTTGAGCCTCTACACCGAGATGTACTGGCAGATCGACCTCAACAACCTGTTCCACTTCCTGCGGCTGCGCATGGACTGGCACGCCCAGTACGAGATCCGCGCCTACGGCGACGTCATGGCGAGCCTGGTGCGCGCCGTCTGCCCGCTCGCCTTCGAGGCCTTCGAGGAGCACGTGCTGGGCGCCCGGACCTTCTCGGCCAGCGAGCTGCAGGTGCTGCGGCAGGCGATCGACGAGACGGCGCTCGCCGAGGCGCTCGAGGCCAGCGCGTTGCGCAAGACGCGACGGCGCGAGTTCCTGGACAAGCTGGCCGAGCCCCCCGAGCCCCCCGAGCCCCAGGAGACCACGGAAGCGCCGCCCGCGGAGAACTCCGCGGCGGGGGCACGACCCGGAGCCTCGGGCGAGCCCACCGACGGCTGAGCGCGCGGCGTCGTGCGCTACCGCCTGATCGCCATCGGCCGCCTCAAGCGCGGCTTCTTCGCCGCCGGCTGCCAGCACTACATCGAGCGCCTGCGGCCGCTCGCGCGGCTCGAGGCGATCGAGATCAAGGAGGGTCGCGCCCGGGACGCCGAGGCCGTCCGTGAGGTCGAGAGCGCCGCGCTGCTCGCTGCCGCTCAGGGACGCACCGTCACCCTCGACGAGCGCGGCACGGCCTTCGACACCCGCGCCCTGGCCGCGCACCTCGACGCCCTCGAGGTGCGCGGCACCAGCCAGCTCAGCCTGCTGGTGGGCGGCGCCGAAGGGCACGCGCCGTGGCTCCGGGAGCGCGTCGAGGAGGCGTGGAGCCTCTCCCCGCTCACGCTGCCGCACGAGCTCGCGCGCCTGGTGCTGTTGGAGCAGCTGTACCGCGTCGAGACGCTGCGGGCCGGGCACCCCTACCACCGCGATTGAGCAAGGACGCGCGCGCTCGGGAGGCTCAACCTTCGGCCCGGTCCGCGCCTCCGTCCGGCGC